>ENA-UESI01000475-UESI01000475.1-human-gut-metagenome-genome-assembly--contig:-NODE-475-length-33615-cov-7.345041_pt1 | contig 33615 bp, 32 predicted proteins | sample MGYA00243005_ERZ508006 | MGnify/ENA primary metagenome ERZ508006 (study PRJEB26167, sample SAMN06115436) | human gut metagenome | host: Homo sapiens | place: China:Shandong | collected 2015-06-10... | reverse complement strand
ATATTTGTATCATAAATTAATTTATTTATTATCATGAAAGACCTTTTATCTATCGTATCTCATTTTCAATTGCAGGGGTTTCAAAGAAAAACAGTTTGGGGCGTGCTACCGGTTTTGAGGACAAGACCCAGGGAACGCTTTTCTTTGATGTATGCCGTATCCTGAAAGCAAAGCGTCCGAAAGCGTTTATGCTGGAGAATGTCAAAAATCTTTGCAGCCATGACAAAGGCAGAACTTTTCAGATTATCCAGGAATCTCTGCGGGAGCTGAACTACAAAGTATTCTTCCAAATCATTGACGGAAAAGGCTATGTGCCGCAGCACAGAGAGCGTATTGTCATTGTCGGCTTTGATAAAGAACGGTATGGAGAGAATGTCAGTTTTTCTTTTGATCTGCACCCTTTGAAGAAGCAGCCGGTCGTGCGTGATATTCTTGAAAAAGAGGTTAGTGAGAAGTATACGCTTTCAGATAAGCTCTGGATTTACCTTCAAAACTATGCTGCAAAACACCGTGAAGCAGGCAATGGTTTTGGCTACGGAATCGCCCCCCTGGACGGAGTGACCAGAACGATCAGCGCCCGTTATTATAAAGACGGTTCTGAAATTCTGATCGAACAGCGCGGAAAGAATCCACGTCGTTTGACGCCGCGTGAGTGTGCAAGATTGCAGGGATTCCCCGACAGCTTCAAAATCCCGGTTTCGGATACGCAGGCATATCGACAGTTTGGAAATTCCGTTGTTGTTCCGCTTATGTCCGATGTCGCAAAGCTGATTGTTGCAAAGCTGGAACAACTCGATACTGACCCGCAAATCGAAATTGCTTTTTCCAATATTCCGCAAAGGAAGGTGATATAAATGCCAGAAGGATACGCAATTCAGGCAATACAGGCTGTTCTGAGCGGCCAGAGAGCTTATTGCAAGTTTCTTGCGGCAAATGATACCGGCTTGACCGGAGGGCATCAGGCGGGAATCTATATTTCAAAGCCGTCAATCCCCATCCTTTTTGATGAACGGGGTATCAAGGGAACGAACAAGGAAAAATTCGCGGTCATGGATTGTCAGCGAAACACCGTCCAACACAGGCTTATCTTTGTAGGCGATGCGAACGTCTTCAAATTCGATCATGTCTCCTCCATCTTCACATCGTAATTGAATCGAGCGCTGGTTTGCCCATATTATGGGCTGTGATTTATTAAAATGGGATTAAGTTCTGCTCAGCGGGCATTAAGATTCCATTTCATTGCGTGTGAGGTGGGGGCGGAGCTTCTGAATGGGCTCCAGAAAGGAAATGCGAAAGCTGGGATATACGCCGCCTACACGCCTCTTAATCCAATCTTAATGCTGTGGGCGAAATACTTATATAATTATGGTATCCTGCATGATAGGATAAGGCTGTTGAATTCCGATCCAGAATCATGGGAGATGAAGATATATGGAAAAAACAGAGAACAGCACTCCCTATTCCCCCCGGTACGGAGAGGCGGAGACCGGAGGCACCGGAAGACTGAAGATCTTTTTCGGGTACGCGGCAGGCGTGGGCAAGACCTACGCTATGCTGGAGGCAGCCCATCAGGCGCAGAAAGAAGGCGTCGACGTGGTGGTCGGCTATGTGGAGCCCCACGCCAGGCCGGATACACTGGCGCTGCTGGAAGGGCTGGAGGTCCTCTCATGCAGGGAGGTGGACTACCGGGGGATCCGGCTGCGGGAGTTTGACCTGGACGGAGCCCTGGCGCGCAGACCACAGTTGATCCTGGTGGATGAACTGGCTCACAGCAACGCCCCGGGCTGCCGCCACACCAAGCGGTATCAGGATGTGGAGGAGCTGCTGCAGGCGGGGATCAATGTCTATACCACAGTAAACGTGCAGCACCTGGAATCTCTGAACGATCTTGTCACCTCCATCACAGGGATCGTGGTGAACGAACGGATCCCGGATCACGTGTTTGACCGCGCCAACCAGGTGGAACTGGTGGATATTGCGCCCGCTGACCTGGAAAGGCGGCTGGAGGAGGGGAAGATTTACCAGCAGCGCCAGGCGAAGCAGGCGCTGGAGAATTTTTTTACTGCCGAGAATCTGACGGCCCTGCGGGAGATCGCCATGCGCCGGACAGCGGACCAGCTCAACCGCACGGCGGTCCAGGAGAAAAAGGGGAGGGCCGCACGGGCGGGAGACCATATTCTGATCTGCCTGTCCTCAGCCCCCTCCAACGCCAAGGTGATCCGCACGGCCGCCCGGATGGCCGAGGCGTTCCACAGCGGCTTCACGGCGCTCTTTGTCCAGACACCGGAGACCAAGGAGCTGTCCGGAGAGAATATCAAACGCCTGCGGAGCAACCTGCGCCTGGCGGAACAGCTGGGCGCACAGATCGCCACCGTCTATGGCGCGGACCCGGCGGAACAGATCGCGGAGTACGCCCGGGTCAGCGGTATCACGAAAATCGTCATGGGGCGCGTGAATCACCGGCAGCACCCCTGGATCGGGCAGAAAAGTCTGGCCGACCGGTTGATCGAGCGGACGGACTTGGATGTGTATATCATTCCGGACCGCCAGCCGCTCTATAAAAAGCCCCTTGGAAAGCTCCGGAAGTCCAGAGTCCGCTTTTCCTGGAGAGACGCTGTGGTCACGCTGCTGTGCCTGGCGATCTCCACAGCGGTGGGGTTTGCCTTTGATTGGGCGGGCTTCAGCGAATCCAACATCATCACGATCTACATTCTGGGCGTATTGGTGACAGCAGTCAGCACCAGCGGGCATCTGTATGGAGCGGCCAACTCCCTGCTGAGCGTGCTGGCGTTCAACTTCTTTTTTACCGAGCCGCGCTTCACCCTCCAGGCTGACGGGCCCAGCTATCCCGTCACGTTCCTGATTATGCTCTCATCCAGCATCATCGCCAGCTCTCTGGCCAGCCGCGTGAAGGAGCAGGCCCGCATGGTGGCGGAAAAGAGCTACTATACGGAGCTGCTGCTGGGAAGCAGCCAAAAGCTGCAGACCATCCGGACGGAGTGGGACTGTCTGCGCCTGACGGCGGAGCAGCTCAGCCGCATGTTTGACCGGCCGGTCATTTATGCCCTGAACGACGCCGACAAGGAGCTGGACTTCCGGATCGAGCCGGCGGACGAACACACGCTTCTGGAAAAGCTGAGCATGGAAGAGATCGGCGTCGCCAAATGGGTGCAGAAAAACAACAAGCACGCCGGCGCCACCACGAATACGCTTCCGGACTCAAAATGGCTGTTTCTTTCCGTGCGGGGCACCCGCGGCGTGATGGGGATCGTAGGAGTTCCCATTGCCGGTTATGTGGTCCCGGACGCTTTTGAAAAAAACCTGATGGTGGCACTCCTGGGAGAGTGCGGCCTCAGCCAGGAGCGTATTCGTCTGGAGGAGGAGCGGAACCAGATCGCGCTCCAGACCCAGCGGGAGAGCCTTCAGGCCAATCTGCTCCGGGCGGTCTCACACGATCTGCGCACACCGCTCACCAATATCAACGGCAGTGTGGGCATCCTGATGGGGAAGGATCAGACGCTCAAGCCGGAAGTGCGCGAGCAGCTGTATACCGCGATTGACGATGACACGAACTGGCTCATCAACATGACGGAAAATCTGCTGGCGGCCACACAGCTGGAAACTGACAGGACCAAGCTGAAAACCGCTCCCGAACTGCTGGAGGATCTGTTTCAAAGTGCTGTCCGGCAGTTGGACCGGCGGGCAAGGGACCACCACATCTCAGTTGATCTGGAGGACCAGACGCTCATGGCGTCCATGAACGCGGGGATGATTCAGAGGGTCATCATCAACATGATGAACAATGCGATCCAATATACGCCCAAGGACTCCCATATCATTCTGAGCGGGACCCGCAGGAAGGACTGGGTGGAGATCAGCGTCTCTGATGATGGCCCCGGGATCCCGGATGAGGCAAAAAAGCACCTGTTCGATCTGTTTTATACCGCGGAGCAGGGAAAGCCTGACAGCAAGCGGGGACTGGGGCTGGGACTACATCTCTGCCAGTCTATCGTCAATGCCCACGGGGGGACGATCACCGTCTCCGACCACGCGCCATCGGGGACAACCTTCCGGTTCACCCTGCCCGCAGTTCGGACAGACGGCGTGAAATGAGCGTCCAGGACGGCGGTTTTTCATTAATGTTTTGTTAATACCGCCAGAAATTTCTTAATCCCCTTTTATAACGCGCTGCGCTATTCTAGAAAACGCGAACGGGAGAATAGGGGGCATCTGTGCCTGCTACCCGGAGCGAAAGGAGAATCTTATGAAGGAGTATCTGCTGATTCAAGTGGCCGCCGCTGCTGCCATTGGGATCGCCGCGTGGCGGACTCTTCCGGAGACGATGATGTGTGCAGCCTGCGGGCAGCTCCAAAGAAGAAAGGAGTTTTCAAGATGATGGATGTATTGATGGTAGGCACCCTGGCGGTCAGCTTCGGCCTGGTATGGCTGCTGATCCGCTGGTGTCAGAAACAGCTGGACGACCCGGAGTCGTAAGCGCAGAAAGGAGATCATAACCATGATTGCACTTGGAATTATCGTTCTGCTGCTGGGCGCTTATCTCGTTTACGCGCTGGTGCATCCGGAGCGTTTCTGAGATGCCTGATACCGCAGAAAATAGGAGGAATACGATATGTTGCAGCTGGCGCTGACAATCATCATCTTTCTGATCATTGTCATTCCGGTTGGACGGTATATGTATCATATCGCCACATGGAACCACACACTGGCCGACCCGGTCTTTGACCGTCTGGACGGCGTCATTTACAAAATCGGCGGCGTGAATCCCCATCAGGGTATGAACTGGAGACAGTACGCTCTGGCTCTGGTGGGAACCAACGCGGTCATGGTGGCCATCGGCTACCTGATCCTGCGCATTCAGAGCGTCGGGATCTTCAACCCCAACAGCATCGGCAACATGGAGCCGACCCTGGCGTTCAACACCATCATCAGCTTCATGACCAACACGAACCTGCAGCATTACTCCGGCGAGTCCGGACTGAGCTACTTAAGCCAGATGCTGGTCATCATCTTCATGATGTTCGTCTCTGCCGCCAGCGGCTACGCTGCCTGCATCGCGTTCATCCGCGGGCTGACCGGCAAGACCAAGGACGACGTGGGCAACTTCTTCGCCGACCTGACCCGCATCACCACCCGCCTGCTGCTGCCGTTCTCCATCGTGGGCGGCCTGCTGCTGGTGTGGCAGGGCGTGCCCCAGAACTTCGACGCCAACATCGTGGTGAATACACTGGAGGGCACCTTCCAGACCATCGCCATGGGTCCCATCGCCGCACTTGAGATCATCAAGCACCTGGGCACCAACGGCGGCGGCTTCCTGGGCGCAAACTCCACCACCCCGCTGGAGAACCCCACGATCATCTCTGACATGATCGAGCTGTACTCCATGATGCTCTTCCCCGGCGCCTGCGTCATCACCTTCGGCAAGATGGTGCGCGGCCGCAAGAAGAAGGATGCCGCCGGCGACAAGGCGCTGGCCGGCAGCGAATCCGCCGGCCAGCTGTCTGCGGGCGGAGCTGAGCAGGGCCCCCGCCTGAAGGACCACAGCCTGACGGCGTCCATCTACGGCTGGGAGGGCCGCACGATCTTCCTGGCCATGGGTATCATCTTCCTGGTCGGCCTGGGCGTGTGCTACTGGTCGGAGCTCCAGGGCAACCCGGCTCTGGCAAAGATCGGCCTGGATCAGTCCATGGGCAGCATGGAGGGCAAGGAGGTCCGGTTCGGCATCGCCCAGTCGGCCATGTTCACCACCACCACGACCTCTTTCACCACCGGCACCGTCAACAACATGCACGATACCCTGACGCCTCTGGGCGGCATGATCCCCTTGCTGCACATGATGCTGAACGTGGTCTTCGGCGGCAAGGGCGTCGGCCTGATGAACATGATTATGTACGCCATCCTGGCAGTGTTCATCTGCGGCCTGATGATTGGCCGTACGCCCGAATACCTGGGCAAGAAGATCGAGGGCCGGGAGATGAAGCTCACCGCGCTGTGCATCATCATCCATCCCTTCCTGATCCTGTTCTTCTCCGCGCTGGCGGTCTCCACCTCCGGCGGCCTGGAGGGAATCACCAACCCGGGTTTCCACGGCCTGAGCCAGGTGCTGTATGAGTACGCCTCTTCCGCGGCCAACAACGGCTCCGGCTTTGAGGGTCTGGCAGACAACAGCTACTTCTGGAACATCACCGCAGGCCTGGCCATGTTCTTCGGCCGGTACCTGTCCATCGTGATCCAGCTGGCCATCGCCGGTTCCCTGATGCGCAAGCGGTTTGTCAACGAGACCGTGGGCACCCTGCGCACGGACACCCTGTCCTTCGCTGTGATCTTGGTGTTCGTAGTCTACATCTTCGCAGCGCTGACCTTCTTCCCCGCGCTGGCGCTTGGCCCCATCGCAGAGCATCTGACCCTGTGGGCCTAAGGAGGGCGTTTTCATATGAGTAAGAAACAAAATAAGAAATTTATCACCCCGGAGATCCTCCGGGGGGCGGTGAAGGGCGCGTTCGTCAAGCTCAATCCCCGCTATATGATGCGTAACCCCGTGATGTTTGTGGTGGAGATCGGCTGCTTCATCACCCTGCTGCTCTCCTTCTTCCCCGGCCTGTTCGGGGACGTGGACGCAGGCTCCCTGCGGATCTACGACATCATCGTATGCGTGATCCTGTTCATCACGGTGCTGTTCGCCAACTTCGCCGAGGCTGTGGCGGAAGGCCGGGGCAAGGCCCAGGCCGCCAGCCTGAAAAAGACACAGAAGGACACGGAAGCCCACCTGCTCCATGAGGACGGCAGCGAGACCATCGTCCGTTCCAGTGAGCTGAAAAAGGGCGACATCGTTCTGGTGGTGGCTGGCGAGGTCATCCCCGGCGACGGCGAGGTCATTGAGGGCATCGCCTCCGTGGATGAGTCCGCCATCACCGGCGAGTCCGCCCCCGTGGTCCGCGAGAGCGGCGGCGACTTCTGCTCCGTCACCGGCGGCACCACGCTGGTGTCTGACTGGCTGAAGATCCGCATCACCTCCGAGCCGGGCAACAGCTTCCTGGACCGGATGATCGCCCTGGTGGAGGGCGCCAGCCGCAAAAAGACCCCCAATGAGATCGCACTGAACACCCTGCTGGTGTCCCTGACCATCATCTTCCTGATCGTGGTGGTGACCATGTATCCCTTCGCCGTATACAGCGGCGTACAGATCCCCGTCTCCACCCTGATCGCCCTGCTGGTCTGCTTGATCCCCACCACCATCGGCGGCCTGCTGTCCGCCATCGGCATCGCGGGCATGGACCGTGTCACCCGCTTCAACGTCATTGCCATGAGCGGCAAGGCAGTGGAGGCCTGCGGCGACGTGGATACCATGATCCTGGATAAGACCGGCACCATCACCTTCGGCAACCGCTTGGCCGCCGACTTCTTCCCGGTGGAGGGCGCCAGCCGCAGCGATCTGATCCGCTGCGCGGCCCTCACCAGTCTCCACGATGACACCCCGGAGGGCAAGTCCACTCTGGAGCTGGCCCGCCGCCTCGGCGATAACAGCGTGGAGCCCGAGGGCTCCAGCTTCCTGGAGTTCACGGCCCAGACCCGCATGAGCGGCGTGGACCTGCCTGACGGCACCAAGGTGCGCAAGGGCGCCAGCGACGCCATTGAGCAGTATGTGAAGGAAAACGGCGGCAAGGTCCCCGCGGATCTCCGCACCCATGTGGAGGAGGTCTCCTCCCTGGGCGGCACGCCTCTGGTGGTGTGCGAGAACAACAAGGTCCTGGGCGTCATCTACCTGAAGGATACGGTGAAGCCCGGCATGGTGGAGCGGTTCGAGCGCCTGCGGGCCATCGGCATCAAGACCATCATGTGCACCGGCGACAACCCCCTGACCGCGGCCACCATCGCCAAGGAGGCCGGTGTGGACGGCTTTGTGGCAGAGTGCAAGCCTGAGGACAAGATCGCCCTGATTAAGAAGGAGCAGGCCGAGGGCAAGATCGTCGCCATGACCGGCGACGGCACCAACGACGCCCCTGCCCTGGCACAGGCAAACGTGGGCCTGGCCATGAACTCCGGCACCACTGCCGCCAAGGAAGCGGCCAACATGGTGGACCTGGACTCCGACCCCACCAAGATCCTGGAAGTGGTGGAGATCGGCAAGCAGCTGCTGATTACCCGCGGCTCCCTGACCACCTTCTCCATCGCAAACGACGTGGCCAAGTACTTCGCCATCATCCCGGCCATGTTCAAGCTGGCTGTTCCTGAGCTGAATGTGCTGAACATCATGGGGCTGGCGACCTCTTACAGCGCCATCCTGTCCGCGCTGATCTTCAACGCCATTATCATCCCCTGTCTGATCCCCCTGGCCATGAAGGGCGTCAAGTACCGTCCCATGTCCTCCGGGAAGATGCTGGGCCGGAACATGATGATCTACGGCCTGGGCGGCATCATCGCCCCCTTCGTGGGCATCAAGATCATTGACCTGATCATCGCCCCGGTGCTGGCTGCCCTCGGCTTTGGTATGTAAGGAGGAACCTGAATGATGAACGAGAAGAAACATGGCATTGGCCACAATATCCGGCAGGCCGTTCTGGTCACCGTGGTATTGCTGGTGCTGTGCGGCCTGGTATTTCCGGTGCTGCTCAGCGGCCTCTCTGCTGTGATTTTCCCCAGCCAGGCCAAGGGCTCTCTGGTGACAGCAGACGGCATCGCCGTGGGCGCCAAGAACGTGGGTCAGGACTTCACCGAGGATTACTTTATGTGGTGCCGTCCCTCCGCGTACAATTACAATACTTACTATGAAGAGGACACCGACGGCGACGGCCAGGTGGAGCAGTACTACAACGACGGTTCTGAATTCGCCGGCCTGAGCTCCGGCTCCAACAACTACGCCCCCTCCAACCCCGCCCTGACGGAGCGGGTGGAGGCGGACATCGAGGAATTCCTGGAGAAGAATCCCGGTGTCAGCCGGGAGGATATCCCCACTGACCTGATGACTGCCTCCGGCTCCGGCTTGGATCCCCACATCTCTCCCGCCTCTGCGGAGGTGCAGATTCCCCGCATTGTGGAGGCTTCCGGCCTCAGTGAGGATGAGGTGCGCCAGATCATCGCCGACAACACCAAGGGCAAGACCCTGGGCGTGTTCGGAGAGGAGACCGTCAACGTGCTGGGCGTGAATCTGGACATCGCCCTGGCCATGGGCCTGGTGGGCGAGATCTCCAAGTAATCACGGGCCCCGGATGCCTTCTTGGGCAGAGGACACTGGTATGCAGTTTCATTTTGAGAAAACGCTGGAAAAGCGGTATGAGCCGCAGGTCACTGTTACGAACGAGACCCCGGCGTGGCTGATGATTTGCCTGGCGGAGTCCATAAAGGACTGGATCGGCCAGAGTCCCAGAATCTTTTGCAAAAGTGAGGAGCCGTACCTGCAGTTCGGCTATGAGGTGCTGACGTTCCCGGTTGCGGAGTTTGCACAGATTTTCGGCCCGCTGATCTATGCGATCAATCAGGCATGGCCTGTGCAGGTATTTGGAATGGGAAGCCAGGATGAGCTGGTCGAGCTGTCCTTTACAAAGGAGGGGACAGCCCCCACTATCCAGCAGAAGAACGTCTCCGGGATTCCATGTGCGGAATTGAGAGACCTGTACTTTTGCGTGAAGTTCCCGGATCCTCTGGCGGCGGACTGTATGTTCCGTTTGCTGGACGCGGTGGAGAAAAAGTCTGCTGCCGTGGCCCTGGAGTGGGAGTACGCCGATTTTCTGGAACAGCAGCGGCTGGCAAGAATTGACCGGACACTCTCCTATTGCTATGTCTCCCTTGAAGAAGAGGAGAGCGCGGACCCGGTCGGATGGCTTTCCGGACTGACGCTTCAGCAGAAATGCGAACTGTGGCGGATGTTTTTGGGAAAGCGGCTATTTCTGCCGGAATTCGAATGGCTCAGAGATGCAATGCTCCAGGGAGCTGTTCCAAACTGGATCGAGTGGCATTTAGCGCTCTATCGTGTTCTGGAGGAAGAGAACATTCGCTTTTTCTGTAAGGACGGACAATTTGAGCTGCTGGACAAGGAAGGACACCGCATCTATTTCGGTGTAGACCATTCCGAGGCGGCAGAGCAGGTGCTGATGAAAGTCCTGTTCCCGCTCAACCAATGACCGAGAGATTCTGAAATAAGGCTGAAAGGCGGACCGGTACATCCGGTTCGCCTTTCAGCCTCTTATGATTCCTTAATACGGGAAACGCTTTCTTTTTCCCGATTTAAGCTGAAAAGCAGTATGATAAGGTCAAAGGAAGGGATGATTATGATGACCTGGAAAACGAGGCTCCTGCATTTTGAGCGCATGTGTGATGGGCTCGTGGAGCATTTCCTGCTTCAACACAAGATCCTTGGATTTCTATTGATTTTTATCGGGATGCCTCTGGTGACGCTGTCGGCAGTATGTATTTGCTCCACCGTTCTTGTACTGCCGCTGGCCTTGGCGTTTGGGTACCTGTGAAGAGGGCCTTAATACAATTTTAATACGAGCCCTTAAAAATTAATGCCCCTTTAAGACGAAAAGTGGATAATGTGATTAAGACTCCATAAAGACATATTAAGGGGTGGGGCTTACGCAGCGGCCTTTTCATAAAAGCTGGTCGTCTCCGTTTCGGATCATCATATTCGGATTTCTCTTGGTGATTCTGCTGGGGAGCTTCCTGCTGATGCTTCCGGTTGCCACAAAAGAAGGTGTTGTCACGCCGTTTTCGGATGCTCTGTTTACTGCCACGTCGGCGGTATGCGTGACAGGTCTGGTTGTTCACGACACTGCTACTTACTGGTCGAATTTCGGACAGTTCATCATCGTATTGCTTATCCAGATCGGGGGCCTTGGGGTGGTAACCGTGGCCGGTGCTTTCGGTATCCTCTCCGGGCGCCGGATCGGCCTGATGCAGCGCAGCACGATGCAGGAGGCCATCGCTGCGCCGAATGTGGGCGGGGTCGTGCGCCTGACAGGTTTTATCCTGAAAACTGCCTTGGTGGTAGAGCTGTTGGGGGCTGCCGCGCTGTTCCCCGTTTTCTGGCAGGAATTCGGCTTGGTAAAGGGACTTTGGTATGCCCTGTTTCACTCTATTTCCGCCTTTTGCAATGCGGGATTCGACTTGATGGGGATCAAGGAGCCCTTTTCGTCTCTTGTGGATTACGCGGACAACCCGGTGGTCTCCGTTGCGATCCCGCTGCTGATTATCATCGGCGGCATTGGATTCTTGACTTGGGATGACATCCGTACGAACCGCCTGCACATAACCAGATACCGGATGCAGAGCAAGGTGATTCTGGTGGTCACCGGCAGTCTGATTCTGCTTCCTGGCATCTATTTCTTCCTGTTCGAGTTTGCGCGGGAGCCTGTGGGGAAGCGACTCCTCTTATCCTTTTTCCAGGCGGTCACGCCCCGAACTGCGGGTTTTAATACGGCGGATTTGACCGCTATGAGCGAAAGCGGGCAGACGATTATCACCATGCTGATGCTCATAGGCGGTTCGCCAGGCTCCACTGCGGGCGGCATGAAAACGACAACGCTGGCGGTTCTTCTGGCGAACGCGCTGGCGGTTTTTCGGCGCAATGAGTATCCGCATTTCTTTAACCGCCGGATCTCCAAAGAGACCATCTCCCAAGCGGCGACAATTTTTGCGATGTATCTGGGGCTGTTTCTGGCCGGAGGACTGGTAATCAGCCGAATGGAGGGGCAGCCTATTCTGGACAGCCTGTTTGAAACGGCTTCGGCCATCGGAACTGTGGGCCTGTCCTTGGGACTGACGCCGCAGCTGCATACAGTCTCACGCCTGATTTTGATCGGCCTGATGTTCTTTGGACGGGTAGGAGGTCTGACGCTGATATTCGCTGCCCTTTCCAGCACCCAGAATTCCAGCGCCCGACTGCCGCAGGAGCGGATTACGGTAGGGTGAATCTATAAATAAAGAGGATGAAATACATGAAGACAATTTTGCTGATCGGTTTAGGCCGCTTCGGCCGCCATGTGGCCATGAAGCTCCACGAATTGAACCATCAGGTGATGGCGGTGGATCAGGACGAGGAAAAAGTCAACCGGATTTTGCCCTATGTGACCAGCGCCCAGATCGGAGACAGCACAAACGAGGAATTTTTGGCCTCTTTGGGGGTGCGGAACTTTGATGTATGTATCGTCGCTATCGGCGATAATTTCCAGAGTTCTCTGGAGACGGCTTCCCTGCTGAAGGAGGCGGGGGCGAAAAAGGTGGTGGCCCGGGCCGCACGGGACATTCAGGCCAAATTCCTGCTGCGAAACGGGGCGGACGAGGTTGTCTACCCAGAGCGGCAGATCGCGGTCTGGACCGCCATCCGATACAGCTCGGATAATATTTCGGACTATATCGCGCTGGGGGACGATCATGCCATCTTTGAGATTCAGGTTCCGGATAACTGGGTCGGCAAGACCATCGGCCAGTTGGATGTCAGGAAACGGCATCATGTGAGCATACTGGCCATCAAGCAGAACGGACACTTCGCCATGACGGTCATTACGCCGGAGACCTGTCTCCCGGCCAACAGCACCATGCTGGTTTTGGGAACAAACCAGAACGTTCAAAAATGCTTCCACATCTAGCGGCTGCGGCTCCAGGCATGGAAAGGACAGGTTGGGATGGAGTATATGATTTTGCTTGGCGGCCTTCTCGTGTTTGCACTGGTCGGTTTCTGGATGATGGGAAGGGTTGACAGGTTTCTGAATGCGGCGCGGGCAGAGCAGGAGGGGCGGCAGCATGCCGAGTGCTTGAAGATCGCGGCATCGGACCCCTGTGTGATGCAGCCTGTTTTTAAAACTGTGTCGGCGCTTAAGGAGCAGCACCCGGACTTGTGGTGTGAGCTGTCCTTCGGAAGAGAAGCGGAGGTTTTGGGATGTCTCAGCACAGGCAATGTGGACGTTGCGATTCTCCCCGGTGAGACAGGGGGCGGAGCGGCGTTTGAAAGCAGAGACTTTCTGTTTTCGCCGGTTTCTTTCCGGGCGGTGGAGGATTGCACGACCTTGTCATCTATCGACACAAGCGTGCGGCGGCAAAGGATATTGCTGAAACAGAATACATCTGCTTCCCTGGCTGCGGAATTTGTTCAGAGAATTTGTGAACAGAAACCGTAGAAACGTGCTATAATAGAGCCGTTTGAAGGGAGGCGGTAATATGGAGACTTCTGCGCAGGTCGGACGGGGAGAGCGGAGGCGGAAAGGATCCCTTACGATTTTTGCCGGTTATTTCTCCGGCACGGGAAAGACCTACCGGATGCTGGAGGCTGCCGGCCGCGCCGTGCGGGCTGGAGAGGATGTTGCCGTCGGCCTGCTCTCCTGCAGCCAATGGCCGCAGACGCAGATCTTGGCGGATGGCTTTGAGACGCTGCCGCTCAAAGCGTTTTCGGAGGCGGGGAAGACCGTTTATGAGCTTGACGTGGATGCCTGTCTGAAGCGCGGCCCAAGGCTTCTCTTGATCGACGAGCTCTCTCATGAAAACGCGGGCGGCTCCCGCCACAGAAAACGCTGCCAGGATATTGAAGAACTGCTGCAGGCAGGGATTGATATCTATACGACGCTGGATGTACAGCACATTGAGAGTATTCAGGACACCGTTTCCGAAATTTTGGGCGCTCCGGCCGAGGAGCGGATTCCGGACAGGGTATTCGATCAGGCCGCGCGCGTGGAATTCGTGGACTGTGAACCGGAAGACCTGCGGGAACGCCTGATCCGGCAGGACCGGACGGATCTGCTGTCTGAATATTCACAGCCCAAATTGAGCGCACTTCGGGAGCTTGCCCTTCGCCGCTGCGCGGACCGGACGGCTCTGGATACACAAAAGAGCCGGGGCGGAGAGAGGTACCGGACCCGGGAGCATGTCCTGGTCTGCCTTTCCGCAGCACCTTCCAATGAACGTGTCATCCGAACGGCTGCCCGGATGGCCGACGCGTTCCGCTGCGGCTTTACGGCGCTGTTTGTTGAGACAAAAAATTTTCAGTCCATACCGCAGCCGGATCGGAACCGTCTGAGGGCCAATCTGCGTTTGGCTCAACAACTGGGTGCATCCGTCGAGACGGTATATGGCGATGACGTGGCCTACCAGATCGCCGAATTTTCCAGGCTGTCCGGCGTGACCAAGATTGTGCTGGGCCGTGGAGAGACTTCCAACCGCATCCTGTTTTGGAAGCCCTCGCTGACGGAACGGCTGGTTGAGCTCACACCGGAACTGGACATCCACATCATTCCTGACACTGGAACAGCAAGGCGGTTTGCCTCCCATTACAAAAAAGAGCTGTATGCACCCGCGGTCCCCCTCCTGGATTTGCTGAAAAGCACTCTGCTCCTGGTGCTGTCTACGCTGGTGGGCCTTATTTTCTATTATCTGGGCTTGAGCGAGGCCAATATCATCACAGTCTATATCCTGGGGGTGATGCTGACCTCTATCTTCACAAAGAGCGCGGTTTGCAGCTTTCTGAACTCGGTGGTGGGCGTCTTGGCGTTTAACTTCTTTTTTACGGAGCCAAGATTTTCACTGCATATCTACGCCAGCGACTATATGGTCACATTTTTGGTCATGTTTCTGGCATCCCTTCTTACAGGCTCTCTGGCCGCCAAGCTGAAATCTCTGGCGAAGCACTCAGCCCAGCTGGCATGGCGGACCAAGCTTTTGTTTGAAACGAATCAGGAATTGCAGAAGGCCGGAACCCAGGACGAGATCCTTTCTGTCACCGCACGGCAGCTGCTGAAGATTTTTCAGCGCGATATTGTCACCTATCGGTCAGATCAGGGACAGCTGGACGCGCCGAAGATCTTTCCTGTTGATGATGCGTTTTCCGAAAGCAAATACTCCGCCGCATCGGAGCATCAGGCGGCCCAGTGGGTTCTGACCAACAACAAGCGGGCGGGCGCCGGGACGGAGACGTTTTCGGATGCGTGCTGCACATATCTGGCCGTCCGGACCGCAGAACAGGTATATGGGGTCATAGGCGTCGCGGCCTCTGGCGAGGAGATGGATTCCTTTGAAGGCGGACTGCTCCTCTCGATCCTGGGGGAGTGCGCCCTCGCTATGGAAAACCAGAAAAACCTGGAGGAGAAAGAGGCGGCTGCGGTCCTGGCCAAGAACGAGCAGCTGCGGGCCAATCTGCTCCGCTCGATTTCCCACGACCTGCGCACACCGCTCACCTCCATCTCCGGAAATGCCAGCAACCTTCTCTCCAACGGAGATATGTTTGACGCAAAGACCAAGCATCAGATGTATGTGGATATTTATGACGACGCCATGTGGCTCATCAATCTGGTGGAGAATCTATTATCCGTCAGCCGCCTGGAGGGAGGGCAGATGAATCTGCACCTGTCCACAGAGCTGATAGGTGAAGTGGTGGCTGAGGCGCTGCGGCACATCAACCGCAGAAGCGCGGAGCACCATCTGCATATCCAGAGCGGCGACGAGTACCTGCTGGCGCAGATGGACGCGCATTTGATCGTGCAGGTCATCATCAATATCGTGGACAATGCGATCAAGTACACGCCGCCTGGCTCTGACATTGAGATTAGCTGGGAGCGGCAGGGGCGGTTCGCCGCACTGTCGGTTGCTGACAACGGCCCGGGCATTCCTGACTCGGCAAAGCCCCGCGTTTTTGACATGTTCTACAGCGCCTCGAACCGGATTGCCGACAGCCGTCGCAGCATGGGGCTGGGGCTGGCGCTGTGCAAGTCTATCATCACGGCCCATGGCGGGGAGATCACGGTGGCTGACCACGCGCCCCATGGGACAGTTTTTACGTTTACCATACCAATTGAGGAGGTTGAATTGCATGAATAAACCCTTGATTTTGGTCGTGGAGGACGATGCGCCTGTCCGCAGTCTGATCACAACGACTCTGCGGGCGCACGATTACCGTTTTCTCTCTGCGGCCAACGGGGAATCCGCTATTCTGGAAGCCAGTTCGCACAATCCGGACATCATGCTGTTGGATTTGGGACTGCCGGATCTGGATGGCGTAGAGGTGATTCACCGTGTCCGCACCTGGTCGAATCTGCCGATCATTGTGATTAGCGCCCGCAGCGAGGACACGGATAAGATTGAGGCGCTGGATGCCGGGGCAGATGACTATCTGACCAAGCCGTTCTCCGTGGAGGAACTGTTGGCCCGTCTGCGGGTAACCCAGCGCAGGCTGGCTACCCTGCAGGCCGGAGTGGTGAACGAAGGCGCTGTATTCACCAACGGCAGGCTGAAGGTGGATTATGCTGCGGGGTGCGCGTTTCTGGGCGAAGAGGAACTGCATCTGACGCCCAGTGAGTACAAGCTGCTATGCCTGCTGTGCAAGAATGTGGGCAAAGTGTTGACGCACACCTTCATCGCCCAGCAGATCTGGGGCAGGAGTTGGGAAAACGATGTGGCATCTCTCCGGGTCTATATGGCCACCCTGCGCAAGAAGTTGGAACGGGATCCGGATTCTCCGCAATATATTCAGACGCACATTGGAGTAGGGTACCGGATGCTAAAGGTGGAGTAACAGCGGATGCATTCCAATTTCAGTGAAAAGATCGTTTTATTCTTCATGTGATGTGTGATGCATTTTGCGGCACTTGAAATACTGGATTCCATGGGCATAAATGAGTGTAGTGGGACACACAAAACGATATTATTTCGTTAGTCGGTGAAATACCGTCAATCCATTGTGTAACAAGGGAAAACGGCGATTTTTACTAACGAAAATTTTATGATACGACACAATATCTGTTTTTTCAATATAACACGCATCAGTCCTTATTCTTTGTTTGTGCCAGCGCACTAAAGGGTGCGTATCAAACCGCCGGACTATTCCGCTTGAAAGTTGCCCATTATTTCGGAAACGGCCGTTTTTACAGCACATTTTTCGTCCCTTAATTTTGCTCTGCCATCCCTTGACCACATGTTTGCCCACAGACAGTGAAAAATGGCCCGCCGGGGATTTCCTCCCCCGGCGGGCTAGTCTATTTGGTCAGCTGGCTTATCGGCTCCAGCGTTTTCTTGCCCGGAAGGCGGTCATTGCACGCTCTTTCGGCTTTTCCTCCTGCTCTGTGACCTCCGCCTTGGCGATGCCCTGGTCGATCTTTACTGCCGCCCTCTGCCGCATCTCATCCGTGACATGGGAGTAGGTGTTCAGCGTGGTGGCACTGGATACATGACCTAAGATGGTAGATAGTGTTTTAATATCCATCCCGTAGGCCAGGGCGTTGGTGGCGAAAGTATGGCGCAGATGCGTATCCTCCTTTTTGGGTGAAGGAAACATCCATCTGGAGGCCACTTTGGCTTTGTACTCTTTGAGCACTGTTACAACTTGCGGCGGGAGGATCAGGGTGCAGTTTGCGGCCTTCGTTTTCGGCTCGGTAATGATGATCTCTGAGTCCACGGTGACCGCCTGCCTCCTGATCCGCAGTTCTCCGGTGTCCAGATCCAAGTCATCCCATTGCAAAGCGGTCAGTTCGCCCAAGCGAAGACCTGTCGCGAATTCCAGGAGGAACAATTCATAGTAGTTTTCCTCTTTGGCTTGGATCAGTACCTTCTGCATGGCCTCTCTGGAGAGGATCTTCATCTCCTCCTGCTTGATTGGCGGCAGCTTGCAGCCGATGGCGGGGTTTTGTGCGATCAGGTTTTCTTTCACCGCTTTTTCCGGTGCTCTGCAGCACAGACTGTAGCAGTTGTGTATCTGCCGATCGGATACTCCGGTTTTTCCGTCACTCCGATCCACTCTGGCCTCTGTTTTCATCCATGTACAGAGTTGCTGGACATCCTTCGTGCTCACCTTGCTCGGAGGAATGCTTCCCAGCCTCGGCTTGATATATTTTTGGATATATATCTCATAGTTCCGCTGTGTACTGGAGCGGGATGTGGGCTTACTGTATGTTTCATACCAATATTCCACCCACTTACCAAAGGGCATATCCGCCTTAATCTTCGCGGGTGTGGGCGGAGCAATGGCCTCTTTGAGTGCTTTCAGCTTTTCTATACACTCCACTTTCGTTTTCGTGAGAACATTTTTGGTTTTAGGCAACCCTTGATCATCATACCCGATGACCACACGGCCCTCCCAGCGGCCATCCTTGCGGAGCCTTACAGTCCCCTCGCCATTCTTGCGCTTTCTTCCCATGGTTTCAGCTCCTCTCCGAAGATGTCTGTCAGGAATTTCTCCACGATCTCGGCCGCCCGCCTCTGCATATCGCCGGTAGTGTGAGTGTAGGTGTCCAGAGTGAACGCCGCCCGTGTGTGACCCAGAATGCCGGACAGGGTCTTGACGCCCACACCGCTGGCCAGGGCGTGGGTAGCAAAGGTGTGGCGCAGATCATGGAATCGAAGGTCAGGCAGTCCCGCCTGCTTCAGCAGGACTTTCGTCCGTTCATAGGCCGCGCTTGGGCGGGGTGGCTGTTCCGGCTTCAGCGGATTGGGGAAGATCCACTCAGTCAGGGCAGACTTTTTCCGCTCCCGGAGGAGTTCCACTGTACTGGGAGGCAGGATGATGGTGCGGGTACCTGCGGCGGTCTTGGTGCCCCAGGGCGTCAGCTTTCCACCTTTTTCCTCATGGATGCTGCGGCGGACCTTCAGGGTTCCCGCCTCGTCATCGAAGTCCTCCCATTTGAGGCCGCAGCTCTCGCCCCGCCGCAGGCCGGTGATCAGCTCCGTATAGAAGAAGCCGTACCAGACAACGTCCTGCCGGACTGTCTCCATGAACTTGTCCAGATGCTTGTCTGTCAGCACCTTCTTGGGCTTGTAGCTGAACTTGGGGGCCTCGATCTCCTCGGTGGGATTCCTCGGGATGATGCTGGCCTGCTGGGCTGCTCCCAGTGCTTCATGGAGCATGGAGTGGATGCCCCGGACAGTGCCGCTGGACAGCCCTTCACCGGTGTTCCGGTTCCCGCACTTCAATAGCGTCTCGTACAGCCTTTGGACATCCCTCCCTTTGACCTGGGCGATGGGCTTGTTCCTCAGATAAGGCTTGATGTGCCGGTCCACTGTACCCTGATACCGGGTCATGGTGTTGGGCCGGATGGTCCCGGCAATGTCCTCCAGCCACTGGTCCAGCCATTCTCCCAGAGTCATCCTGCTCCGCTCGATCAGGTCTACCCCTTGATAGAAATCGATGTGTTGTCAGAGCTTGGCGGTCAGTTCCTTTTGGGTGTCGGCGTAGACATACCGGAAGATAGGGGCGCCATTGGCTTTGTGGCCTACCACAATGCGGCCCTCCCAGCGGCCGTCTTCCTTTTTCCGCACCATGCCGTCGCCGGATGGCCTGTGCTTTGCCATGGCGTTTCGCCTCCTTTCAGCCACACACAATACTCTAACTCTCGGAGAATAGCTACCTGGTCTGACCACAGTTATCAGATTGTTATCAATTGCCTTGGCCCGCTCCATTCCTCCTTGCTTCTGCCGAATCGGCTGAGTGGCCTTTTCATTGTTTAGGCGGCGCAGTTTTTGAGGTGAGGAGTGAGGAAAAACTTGTTTCCATCCATAGGCTATGGTAAGATTCAGTCACTTCATGCAGAGGGGAGGCCGGGAACCGTGGTCTACTGTGTAGCGGACATCCATGGAGAGCTGGACAAATTTGAGCGGCTGCTGGAGCTGGTCCAGTTCTCCGATGCGGACCAGTTATATATCATTGGGGACGTGATCGATCGGGGCGCTATGGGCGTGAATATCGTGGATCGTATCACGGCCGCACCCAACATGACCATGCTCCTGGGCAACCACGAGCAGATGTGTCTGGATACCCTTGGTCCTCATAATGAGTACGGCGCACGGGACCTGTAGCGGCAGAACGGCGGAGCGCCCACCTACCGTGAGCTGCTCTATTACCGGACTCCCCATGAGCGGAACATGATCCTGCGTTTTCTCGCCAGCCTGCCTGACCATCTGGACATTGTAGTCGGTAGTCAAAAGTTCCACCTTGTCCACGGCTGTCCCGACGCTGACCACGAGAACCGCATCTGGGGCTGTGTATCAGCGGGGAGCGGGAGCCCTTACCCGGACACCGTTTGCATTGTCGGCCACACGCCCACGAATTTCCTGACCAGAAACGACGATGAGGACTTCCGCATCTGGCACGGGGATGGGATCATCAACATCGACTGCGGCTGCGGACATCTCTGCACGGAGCACCGCCGTCTGGCCTGTCTGCGGCTGGACGATATGGCAGAGTTCTATGTGGGTGCTTCCGGCTGGGGAGAGAGCAGCTCCCTGCCAGCTGAGGAACTGGAGTCGCTCGATGAACCGAATCTACCCGCGTCGCTCCAACGGGATCTGGACGCCTATCAGAAAGGACTGGAGGAGAATGTCTCCTATCTCGACTGCCTGTGGTGTGAGCTGTATGGCAGTATCAACTCCGCCCAGTGGAGCGGAGAGATTTCAGAAGCCCAGGCCCGTTACCTGCGGGAGAAGTATCTGTTCTGAGGCCGACAAGATTTTTCCTGTTTCAGAAGGTGTTATGGTATGATAAGCAGGAGGAGGTGGGCTTGCTGACCGGCTTCTTTCAGGAGTAGACAGTCAAGACCTGGGCACATCCCGCAGAGCTGAACGACAGCGATGCGCCTCAGCACAAGGGCTTGGACTTTTTCATGATGTGACCATCCACATATCCCGCCCCCCGCCAGTCGTGGTGGGGGGCTGTTTTAATCTTCCGGTCTGTATCAGGATCGATCCGCGTCAGGAATTTCACTTTCTCATCTGCCATTCAGAAAAACCTCCAATTCAAGTAAAATCGTGGTGATAGCACATTTGAAACTGCGGCATTTCTCGGCCAGGTGATAACAGATTTGATTACACTGCCAAAAAAGTGATAGCACGGGTCCCGCCAAAAAGATACGGAAAAGCGGCTGAATTCGTTTCAAAACCGCATTCCCGGCCCGCGTTGTGGGACGGTGTGGGACAGGGTGATTACACCCTTTTATCCCGCACTCAAATCGACCGGCTGCTGCGCCTGTACAGTTTGCTTTGGGAGGAGCGAACGCTTAGGGCACACAGCCTACACACCACGTCTCGCAGATCGGGTGGGGCGTGTGCTCTACCCGTACTGCCATCGCCGCACACAACGGCCCACAGGCCGCGTAGCGGTGTGGTCATGCGCTCTGCTCCTTGTCAGGTGGAACGAACTCCACGCCGGACTTCTCTGCCTGATGCTGCGCTTGCTGTTGAGCTGCGGCCTGTTCCAGTGCAGACGACTGCCGCTCATAGAAGCGGTCAATTGCATTTTGAATCGACAGGATGGTGTAGCGGGGACAGCGAGTTCACGCCGATTCGCAGATGCCTTCACATTTTGTTCCGTGTAAGACAGACGCTTGAGACAAAGACACCCTCACACCACAGCTCATGGTGTGAGGGTGTCTTCCTCTTTTTATGCAGAGGTGATTTACGGGACTTGGTCAGGCTCTCCACCGGGAGCATGAGATGGCGCGCTCTTTACACAGCGGACCGTGAAGCGGGCGCTTCCTCCGGCAGTGCAGGTAAATAAGGTCAGATCCCAATCTCCGGACTCCATCTCGCAGATGGCTGTTCCGGGAAGTTCCTCCAAGCCGGACACCTCGTAGTGGAAGCAGCTGCCTTCCGCGTCGGTAAAGATGACGGAATCACCAATTTGGAGATTCTTCAGTCCGGCAAAATGCGCCCGGTAGTTATGCCCTGCGAGGATCATGTTATCCAGATAGGCAGAGCCTTGATACCGGCAGGGGGCGATTTTCAGAAGACTGTCGCTCCATTGGCTGATGATGGGCAGCTCCAGTTCCAACACGGGGATCTCCAGCGTACCCAGATACTCCACACCGTTTATGGTCGTGACAGGCATCTCACGCGCGGGATCCAAAGGTTCGGCTTTCACATCTGCTGGGGGGTATGCCGGCTCCGGCAGTTCTGTCTGTACCTCTGCGGCGGTCAGGTTTTCCAACGCCTGCTGTGTGGACCGGGCAAACCTCTGTTCATCCATCACGCTCCAGACAAGGACGCAGAGGGCCGCACCGATCAGGAGTGATCCGCCCCATATTAGGAGGCGGTCACGCTTCGCGTTTTCCATGATATTTTTTCTTGCTGAAGATACCGAACAGCAGCAGGATCATACCTGCCGTACCGAGGAGCCCCGCAAGGAGCCAGCGGGATCCGGTCCCGGTCTGCGGGAGCTTTGGCTCGTCAGGAATACTTGGATCGGCGGGCTGACTCGGCTCACATGGATCGTCTGGATCAGTGGATTGGTCAGGTTGATCTGGGTCGACGGGCTTATCCGGATCAACGGGTTTGTCCGGATCAACAGGCTTGTCTGGGTCGGGATCTGGGCCAGGCCCGGGGCCGGGGTCAACGGGCACGTCATCATTGGTGATGATGAAGCTGTTCTCGTCCTGAGTGATGGTGGAGGTGAAACCTTCCGGTACATCAGACTCCTGCACCGTCCATTTGGCGTTGGGGTCAAGGTCCTCCCAGGTATAACTCCAGGCGTTGGCCGCACTCAAGTCGATGGTTTCAGCAACAGCGCCGTCCTTCAGCAGCTCCACGGTCACAGAATCGGTCGCGGTGCCGCCGTCATCCGACTTCCACTCTTTCTTTACAGTCACATCCACCGTGGAGGGATCCGGGTCAGGCCCAGGGCCGGGATCGGCAAGCTCGTCCTCCACATGAACGACCATAACTGTGGAGAACAGGTTCCGCAGGTTCTGCTCGCGCAGATCCTGCTTGGGGCTGTTGACTGTGCTATGCCCATCCGTACATTGACGGATGTTGAGCCGGGACCAGCCGGAATCCTGAATGGGGAGGATCCGGAAGTCATCATTCATAGAGCTGTAAGCGGAGCCGAACTCATTTGGTGTACCCTGATAGTTCAGGTGTAGCTCGTTTTTCTGGGCAGGGGATGCATTGTCGTTCCACTCTGTCCACTGGGTCTGTTCCGAGTAGGTTCCGCCCTCCACATATTGATAGTCGTTCGTGGACTGCATTTGGACCTTGATGTCGTGGAGGGTGGCGTCCACCTGATCGTCCACCGCAAACTGGTGCATACTGTCCACCAGAGTGCCCACATAGCGGGAGGTGGCAACGCCGTCATCCGCCGCGCCCGCATCCACATAGACGCCGGAGCTGTCCACGATGACGTGGATGGCCTCGGGATAGAGGGTATAACCGTCTGGCGCTTTCGTTTCGATCAGGTAATAGTCTCCCATCTCCAGAACCTTATCATTGGAGGAAGGGAAGATCGCACAGCCGTCCCCGGACAGCGGATCGCCCTTCTTCTGGTCCAGTGTTCTGGTAGTCACGGTATCATAGGGCTTTGCGCCCTCCGCAAGCTGATAACCAGCCTCTGTAACTTTAACGTCCTCCGCCCTGTAAAGGCTGAACTCAGCGCCGCTGAGGGAGGCGGAGTCCTCTCCTGCCTTATGGACCACCAGATAGTTCTTGATATTGGGGATGTACAGCTTTACAGAGAAATCCCGGTAAAAGTCATCTGGGTCCAGGCGGCGATAACTGTTGCCATCCTTGAAATAGTAGTTGATGGTGTACAGCAGTTCCCCTTCTGTTTCAAGGGTGTTGAGGTGCTTTGACCACAGGTAATAGTAGGAATTGGGGTCGCCGGGCAGCTTGTCGATCTTGATCTTATAGGAACCGTCATTCGCTGGCTCCGCCACATAATCGGTCGCCTCAATGGCCTTTTGGATGTAACTGGGGTCGTTACTTTCCAGAACGGTCCAGCCCTCAGTGGGGTCGCCGGTCACAGGCCGCCAATTTTCCAAATCAGACTCTGTCAGCTTGTCCAGATCCTCCTGGGTCTGAATGGGCTTGTCACCCATATACCGGGATACCACGGCGTAAACCGGATAGGTCTCCGTGAGATGCCCATCCTCTGAGTAAGGACTCTGTTCCCACTCTGTCGGCTCTCCATTATTGTTAACTTCCCGGACCACATTGGGCACGCTGGCCGTGACGATGGTGGAGGAATAGGATCCGGTCTCCCACTGCCGCTCCGAGGTGGTCACGTCAGTCTCCGGGTGGTAGCGCAGATAAGTCTCCGAATTCTGGCGGTATCCGGCTGGGACGGACTCCTCACGCAGCACGAAGTAGTTGCTGTCGCACTGCTCGGCCAGCTCCGAGAAGGTGAGGGGACCTCCGGTCTCCGGGTCCAGCAGCCTCAGCTGTCCCTCCGCATCCGTTTTACCGGTATAGATGGGAGTCTTTGGGATGGGTTCATAGTCTTCGGTCGCCGGATAAAGGGCAAATCTCGCGTTGGTCACCGGATCGCCCAGCTGGTCGGTCTTGCTGATCAGGCTCTCCGGGATCTCGATCATATTGAATTTGAGGGACATATTGGAGTCATTATTGCCCCGCTCCAGATAGAAAAACCGCAGGGTATGGTAGGTGTCATCCGCAAAGGTATCCGCTTTTCCCTCCTCTGGATCGCCCCACTTTACGGAGTACTCCAGTCCGGCCCCTTCAAACCGCTGACGGATGGTGGAGGTCTTTTTACCGTTGATATAAACATCGCCGGTGTTGAACTCGATTTTGAGGGAGGCGGAATCGTGCTTACCGCCCAGATCGCCCACCAGCACATTGTCTATGAAGACCCACACATCGTCATCGCCGGAGAATTCATAGGTGATCGGCTTGTCCAGATAAGTGGTGCCGCCGTTCTTATGCACAAACCGGGTGGTCATGGTCACACCAAAGTAGTGGTTCATCGTGCTGCTGGCGGGGAGATCGGGGTCCCCAGTCTTTGTTCCGATCTGTTCCAGATTGTTGTTGCCGTTCAGCCGGAACACCTGATCCGCGGGGGTAAACGGGAAAAACTGTCCCCTGGTGTTGTCTTTATTGGTCCGCATGCCGCCCCAGGTGTCATAGAGCACAAAGGAACCCTGATCCTCATCGAACCATGCGTAGTTGGCGCTTTCGAAGGATCCACTGTTTTGATTGTTCAGGCTTGCGTTATAGTAAAAATAGCCATCGCTGTCGATTTGAAGCAGGTTCTTGACGTTGGTGTAAGAGGTTTTTCCCGGATGCTCCACGTTGGGGTCAAATAAGTAATTCAGAGACTGGGCTTCGGTCGTGGATAACTCATAGTCTTCTGGTTTGTAGTCAATAAATCGATACACCTGCCCTGCGCTCAGTACGGGATAACCTTCTTCCAGTTTCGGCTGCACGATCCCTGAATAGGGCTTCTCGCTTCTGGTCCAACTGTTCATCCCTCGGTCTGGTCCGTTGAAGGGCGTTGCATCCATTGCAAATTTCAGGTACGCTCCCTGATTGATGCCCGATACCGTTCGTTTCTGCCACTTCTCCAAGCCAGAAACTTTCGGAATATAATCATCCTCAAAACGGCCGTCCCCATCGGGCGGTTCCGGTGCGGTCCAGTAGTCGAACAGGTTGATGACGGTCCCCGACGGGGATACGGGATCCTCTACGATATGTTGTGCCAGTTCGTTCTTCAGCGCTGCGTCCTCTGGATCCTCCACGGCTTCCGAAGGCTGGACGAACACATCTACATAGATCGGGGCCATGGAAACGCCGGCCCCCTCTTCCAGATGGGCGGAAATGGCGTAAGTTTTGCTGGGTTCGCCGCCCTCGGCGGGATAGTTCTGTAAATCCCACACCAAAGAAAGCAGTTTGGTGGAAGTTTTGGGCTCGTCACTGGACAGCAGCACGGAGACTGGCGCTTCAGACTCCAGCATATCTTTCGGTTCGTCACCGGGGGTCTGAGCATTGCCGTTCGGCTGTTCAGGCTCGGGTTCATCTTCCGGCTCACCATCGGGGGGCTGGGCGTCGCCGTCCGGCTGTTCAGGCTCGGGTTCATCCTCCGGCTCGCCATCGGGGGTCTGGGTGTCACCGTCCGGCTGTTCGGACTCCGGTACCTCCTCAGACGGCTCCTCGGTTCCCTCCTGTTGGGACGTCAGAGTTGCTTCGACCTGCTCGGGGAGCAGGTCCAGCAGCTCCGCCTTTGTGGTCATTTGAGGTACAGACAGCTCCCATTGCTGGGTCTCTCCGTTGAACTCCGGCAAGGACATATCAGTTCCCACCCATGACCAGAGTCCAACCTCCTGCATATCTGAGGCATATGTGACGGCTCCCATCGCGGGCTGGACCAGCGACAGGCACATAACGAAAGTCAATACCCCTGCAAATATGCGTTTTTTCATCCCGTTTTCCTCCTGTCTCTATCTATTTGCTTGGGCCGGGAATTGGCTGACCGGCCCTGTTTTGCTTCCATCTCCGCCAGCATCCGCCGGTAGCGTTCCTGCCGCTCCGGGCGGACTTTCCCGGCGCAGACGGGGCAACCTCTCCGCTGGGGGCCTGCCCGGGAATAGATGACAGCTTTCCAGATATGCCCCTCCGGGCAGACCCACCATGCCCTTTTATGGGAGCCTGCCGTCACCATCTGGGGCGTCAGCGTGCCGTTTAAGGCGGGGTGCCATTGGGCGGCGACGCGGGGCTGTGTCGTTGCCAGGTCGTTGAAGCCCGCCAGAACTCTCTTTCCCGCACAGTAGGGACAGCCGGAGCCTTGCCCAGTCCGCGCTCCCACAGCGGCGGCATAGGTGTGTCCCACAGGACAGAGCCACCAGACCCGCCGCTTGCTGGCGGGCGCCACCTGGGAGGGAAGCAGCGTACCGTTTTTCTCCGGGTGCCACTCACGGGCAAGCTCCGGAAACTGGGAGGCCATGTCGTTTTCGTCGGGAACGATCACCCGACCGGCGCAGACCGGGCAGCCGGCCCCGTCCAGTGTGCGGGACTGGACGGAGACGCGCCATGAATGACCTTTCGCGCACCGCCACCAGACCTTATGCTTGGTTCCAAAGGTCACATCCCGGGGCGTCAGCGTGCCGTTTAAGGCGGCGTCCCACTCTTTAGCCAAATCGGGAAATCGGCTGGCCAAATCGTTCACCCCGGGAACGACGACGCGGTTCGTGCAGACCGGACAGCCGCAGCCGCTTACACGGGAGCGGATCTCCGCCTGCCACTCATGGCCCTGACCGCACCGCCACCAGACTTTCTTTTCGCTCCCGGGCAAAACCTGTTCCGGCGTCAGGGGAAGGTTTTTGGTTGGGTGCCACTGGGTCAACAGCGCCAGCTCGCTCCGTTCTACGCAGTAGTCATAGAGAGATGTGCGCAAGATTCATCCCCCCTTCATCACAGAATTCACATTCCACTTCCTTTTTGCTTATCCATGATGAGCAGATAACCCCAAAGCGAACAAAAAACGGCTTTCTATTGCCCAAAGGGCAGGTAGAAAGCCGCAGTGAAGCAGGCCACAAAAGCAGTTCTTTTTGTGGCTTATATTTTTATGCGCAAATATACGGGCGGACGCTTGTCCTTCTGGAAATGTTATGGTAAAATTACTTCGTAATATGTACTCCTATAATCCAGATACCCATATAATCTTGTCAGAATGTGAATTCTGTGATTACGAAACCAGCCCCAGCCGATCTAACTGCCGCTGGTGCTCCGCTCCAGAGGTCAGGAGGTAGATCCGGGTAGTCTCGATGCTGCTGTGGCCCAGCACATCCGCCAGCTTTACAATATCTCGAGTAGCCCGGTAAAAGGCCGTGGCGAACAGATGGCGAAAGTTGTGGGGAAAGACCTTGCTGGCTGTGACCCCCGCCGCTCCACACAGCCCTTTCATCTCCGCCCAAATCTGCCGGCGGCTGAGGGGCGTTCCGTTTCTGGTGAGAAAGATCTCGCCGGAAGCGTTTTTTTGCTGTTTGGCATATTTCAGCAGCTTGTTGGGGAGAAGGATGGTGCGGATCTTGCCTTTCAGGGCGATTTCCGCCCGACCCGCTTTAGCCGCTTCTACCGTGATATACCGCACCTCGGACACTCGGATGCCGGTGGCGCAGATGGCTTCCATCAGCAGGGCCAGCCGCACCTTGCCCCGTGCCTTTGCAGCGGCGGTGAGGGCGTCGTAGTCGCTCCGGGTCAGGTCCCGGCCATCGTCCCGGAACATTCTCCGCTGGAGCTTGAGAAACTTTACTCGGCAAGTTCCGAGTTCCAGAAAGTCCAGCAGGCCGTTCAGGGCGGAGAGCATGGCGTTTACGCTGGCGGGGGCGTAGCCCTGCTCCGTCAGATGGGCTTTCCACTCTGCCGTCCGCTCCTTGGTGATCTCCCGCCCGTCCGGCCAGCAGATAAAGGACCGGATGTCCCGGAGATATTTTTCAACGGTGGCCGCGCTTTTCTCTTCTAAGCGAAGGTGGTTTGCATACGCCTGAATGTGTTCCGATATTGATTTGTGTTCGTTCATGGGATCCCTCCTCAATTTTCCTTACAGCTATTGTACGGGTATAGCAAAGCCCACAGCGGCAAATCCCGCTGTGGGCTTTTATGATCCCGTTCCGCTTGCCGTATGGATAGGTTGCCCACCGGTAGAGGGAAATCATGCACTTGGTTCATGATTTGACTTTTAATTGTTTTTTGCAGCATATTTGCTTCCCCTCTGCTCGTTGTGACTGGCAAACAAACCATACTGGAAGATGGTTGGAAAGTCGAGAGGAAAATTTGATCCAATGTGTAGAAAATCAGATGTGAACATACAGCAGATCATTGAGCTACTCTTCTCAGAGAAACGTTGCTTGCCTCAGAGTCCCTATCCTTGTTTATAGCGTAGCATGCCCTGCGGTGGCTCGATGATGGAAATACTGTTTACAATTACCACAAGCCATAAAAATAGTGTTGGGGGCCGTTGGAATTCACCAACGGCCTCCATTCGTTGACCACATAAACAGCCACAGACGGCGCTGGAGCATTTGGAATTCATGAGGTCAAAGATGTTTTGAAAGGGAATGAAATCGAGAGAAAACAACCAAAAACTATTAGAAATGATGCAAAAAAGTTTTTCTCACCTCTTTGCTTTGGCATGTCAGATTTTAATACGCCTGCACCGGCTTTGCGTATCCGGATCCACTGTGTCCAGACTGCGGTGCACACATGGAGCACCACTTGCGCACACTTACTGCTGGATCCTGAGGATGTCATCGAAGTTCCATCCACCATCTGTTTTCCTCACGGTTTGGATGGCCCACTTGCGCAGGTACTCCAGTTCAGAGAATGTGAGACTCTCGTCCATCGCCATCAGTCACATCATTATGGACTCCTCCACTGCCATTTTGAACAGCAGTTTTCCAATGCTATCACCCAGCGCGCCCAATCGTGTTTCCAGCGCGCCCAATCGTGTTTCCAGCGCACCGGAGATCGCGTCGGTGAGATAGCGTTCGTTGCGATCGGCTTTGCGGTAGCCAGTATAAAAGCGAATCGCTTTTTCGATGTACTCGTTCTGCGTGGAGCAGCCATCAGCTTTATATTCCCCGCCGACCATGTTCCACGCCTCGTCCGTCAGCCACACGATATGGCGGTTCTTACCGTTCTCAATCATATGAGAGAATACCATCATAGCGCGGAGTGGGCGAAAGTAGCCTCAACTTGTTGGAAGCGCCGGGTGGTGCTGTGATTTTCCTATAAGTCACGGCATTTACCCCAACTTGCCCACAGTTTCGGGCAGTGCCCCGACTTCCAGGAAGTAAGAGGTATAGCACCCGCCCCCCTCTTGCAGGGGCAGGCTTATTGCAGCAGACGATTCTCCAGAGTCGTTCTGAAATCCGCGCTTGGCAAAGCTCCGTACTATCTGAAAGAACAATGGCCGTATCTGATCTGTGGTCCGGAAGATGGCCGTCTGGAACCGAACAACAATATGGCGGAGCGATCTACTAAGCCATTTGTGATTGGCCGAAAGAATTTCCTCTTTGCCAACATACCGCGCGGGGCGCAGAGCAGTGCGGTGATCTACAGCATGATTGAAACAGCCAAGGCGAATGACCTTGATCCGTACTGCTATCTGACCTGAGTGCTGACCAATGCACCGATCCTGGCCGCTGGTGGCGGGGAATGGGCTGTAAAGATACTGCCTTCCAATGCTCCGGCCTCTTGCCGAACTTTCTCAAAAGAACATTGACCTCATTCAAGGACGAGATGGCTCATGGGACTGTCCCGTCCTTTTTCCTGCTCTGCAAAAAAGCTGGAATTTACTGGTTGTGTCTGCCTTCTTATGCTTTTGTTTAAGGAGGTGGCTTCCATGACAATAGAGAAAAATATTATGGCCACGTTAAAAAGAGAAATGGACAAGAAAGGTGTAAATTATGCGGAGTTTTTGGCAGAAATTAATATCCCAAGAACGACCCTGCAAGGCTATTTGAACGACACTTCGCATCCAAGAGCTGATTCTATGGAAAATCTCGCGGATAAATTGGGAATCTCCGTAGCAGAACTGGTTTCCGGCGAAGAACCTTCTGCATCTGCGATGGATTTTGATTTTGACCAGATCCTTTCCACCGTTCCAACCCTCCACCCCAAAGTCTTGTCTGCAGCTCAGCAAGCAGCTTTACTGCTGAAAAGTCTGTTACAACTGTCTAAGGAGCTGTATGCCGCAGAGGAGCGGAACGTTGATACGCCGTACCAGAATGTAGACCATCTATACTGCCTCCATGAGATGTGGGACCCGTCCCGCCGTAGCTTGTCTTATGGAATTCTAGTAAAGGAATGCGTGCAGGGATATTGGTCTACGATTACCATTGTTGCGCCTTTCTCCAGCAACAGGTCTGCCGTTCTTGGGTTAATTGACCGTTGCACTAGATTGCAGCTTGAGCCGGAACAGTTCTTGGATGTGGTGCAGGACTTCTTGACTCAGTAGCTACCTACTACTTAATATTTTATTATTGCTTGAAGGGGTGACCGGGTTTTGGCCACCCTTTCCTCTATCTGGCGCAAGCTCTTTACTACTCCATTTGACGCTTACTTATAAAATTGGTATAAGCTTTGTGCAGAGTCAAATTTGATTCTGAAAGAAGAAACTTTTGACAATATAAAATCAGTTTTCAGCATAACACCAAGGTGACCGCAGGCAGAAGCATAAATATCCTGCGCTTCATCTTCGCTGAAGTTGTAGCGATACTTCCTGGTTCTTCTCCCTTCATTCCACCAAAATTTTTCCCTCCCGCAGTAAGTAAGAATTATACCTTGCGCGTGGGCGCCGCTCGTGCTAAACTAAACCCACCAACGATCCCGCAGATATTGTTCTGAAAAATGGTGATAGGCATGACACCTAGAGATGTATTTGAAAAGACGTTGCATTTGACAGACTCTGAAGTGATTGAAGATTTGTCGGATGCCTGTATCCCGCTGCATCTGGCGGCGGGAGACTTTCTAATTCGAGAGGGAGAGAAACCGGCAGTGGTGCCGTTTCTGCTCAAGGGGATCGTACGGGGATTTCTATTCGATGTTAATGGCCGGGAGATTACAGACTGCTTTGCTGTTCAGCCCGGAATCCCGGTGATGACCTCCGCGGACCTGCAGGCGCCGTCGCCCCTTTCCATGGATGCCTTGGTGGACAGTGACTTTCTCACCATCCCAATCCCGGAAATCCAGCGCCTCCTAGAGAGGTATAGCGAGCTTCAGCGGCTGTATAACCAGTTGCTCATTGCATCTTTCTCCATGCACTGGGAGATCAAGCTGACACTGTGCCGGGATACTGCCATGCAGAAATACCAGTGGTTCCTGCAGAAGTATCCTGGGCTTGTGGACCAGATCAGCAACAAGTGCATTGCCTCATTTTTGGGAATGACGCCAGTGACGCTGAGCAAGCTCCGGCGGGTCCTGCGCGAAAAAGAGAATCCGGAAACATAAAAGAGGGCTCATCAGGAGCCAATGCCATTAAGTTAAGCCCCAACCCCCGGCGTTGGGGAGCAGATTTTCATCATCTGCCCCTTAACGCCGGGGCCTTTTTATGCGCTTCTGTTTAGGCAAGCGGCCTTTTATGAGCTGATTGTAAAAAATCCCGCTGTCTGCTTTACATTTTGCGAACTTTGAGCATACACTAAATTAACGCCGTGATGAATGGTGTTCGCAGGCAGAATTTCAGACAATCACACATGGAGAGTTAGGCCACATTTTTTGAATTTTTCGTACTTTTATTTGAGAGTTAGCTACACATTGAGAGAATAACCACACAACCACAACAACAGTAGCGAGCATTTTGAACATCAGGCGTACACGCCCAGAAATGGGGGGGCGTTTGGTGTTTTTCCTTTTATCCGGCGAATATTCGTCCGGAGGCTAACTCTCATGAAGATACATACCATTGTTACAGCGCTCAACGCTGCCATTAGAGCCGCCGCACAGAGCATCAGCGGCAGGCACTTTTCCCGCAAAAGCCCCCTAACTGCCGAAGCGGTCATCCGCCTTTTTATCAGCGCCGAGGGCGGCTGTTTAGCGAAGATTTTACATACTGCAGGTCTTGATATGACCGATTCCGCCCTAAGCCAGCGCTGCGCTCAAATCCCAACCGAGGTGTTCCGCGCGGTCTTTGACCGCTTCAATTCTGCTTGTACTGACGGCGGTCTGTTCCGTGACTACCGACTTTTAGCGGTAGATGGTACGGCGGTCAATCTTCCCCGCAATCCCGCCGCGCCGTCCTTCGTCCAGAACGACGGTATCCCCAAAGGGGTGAATCAACTCCACGCTACCCCGTTGCATGATATTCTCAACCGCACATTTTCCGATGTCGTCATTTAGCTGGAGCCAAAGAAAGACGAAATCGGTGCGCTGGTGGAAATGCTGGAGCGAAACACCTTCCCGTATAAGACGCTCATCATCGCAGACTGTGGCTTTGAAAGTTATAACCTCATCGTCCATTGTCCTGAAAAGCCCAATGTAGATTTCCTCATCCGTATCAAGCAGAGCCATTCTGCCATGCAGGAGGTGGCAAAACTGCCCATGATGGAGCTTGACTGCAATATTAGTTTTACCATCACCACCACGCAGACCAACAAGGACAAGAAAAACGGCTATATCCATCTGCAAGTGCCAAAGCAGGGTCTAAGACATGGCGGGGCCGCTGGGACTTTCCAACGCCATACCAAATGCGTTTCCGCATTTGCCGCGTTCTGCTGGACAACGGCGAGTTTGAAACGGTTGCCACTTCCCTGCTCCCGTCCTTTGCGCTTGCAGATATTCGGGAACTCTACCACCTGCGCTGGGGGCTGGAAACTGCCTTCCGCGGTTTGAAATATATGCTGGGGTGGTCAATCTCCACGGGCGGTCTGATGCTTCAGGAACTCTATGCCGATCTGACCGCGTTCAACTTTGCAAGCCGCGTTTGCCGCGAGGTGGTTGTCCGTCAGCCAAGCGACGGTATTTACGCCTATAAGGTCAACTTCAAAATGGCGGTCATGCTGTGCAAAGAATTTCTCCGCATGCCCAACGCAAACAGCGAAAAACTGTTAGAGGAAATCGCGCGGCACACCGTCCCCATCCGCCCGAACCGGCAGGACGAGCGCAATCTGAAAGTCAAGGGCTTTGTGGCTTTGTCTACCGCGTGGCCGCATAAGAAAAAAGGAGGGGGTGGGTCTTATCGGCCCGCCCCCTTTTGCTATGTTTTTTGAAAAAGGGACGTTTTCATGGCCCAAAACCGCCCTTTTCAAAAAAGAAGTGTCCGCTTCACTAAACGGAGTGGAAAAGCGGTCAAAACAGGCAACGCTGTCCTTGTTTTCTCAACCTGTTTTGGAAAGGCAGTAAAAATCAAGGATTTTATCTGTTTTAAGCAACAGCGCAGTCTATCCAAAAATCTCAATTTGTCTGTTTCATGTA
>ENA-UESI01000472-UESI01000472.1-human-gut-metagenome-genome-assembly--contig:-NODE-472-length-33729-cov-4.334215_pt1 | contig 33729 bp, 32 predicted proteins | sample MGYA00243005_ERZ508006 | MGnify/ENA primary metagenome ERZ508006 (study PRJEB26167, sample SAMN06115436) | human gut metagenome | host: Homo sapiens | place: China:Shandong | collected 2015-06-10... | reverse complement strand
AGTCGGCACATATTCGGAAGACCCCCGTTTTAAGCGAACTTGCACGCACGTGCAAGTTTGCGCCCAGAGTCTTTTCTTTTGGACCGTCCACGGCCCGTTTTCTTTTCGGCAAGACGAAAAGAAAATGGGGGGTGGATTGCCAGGCTATCAACATAGCCTATATCCATCCCATCGGAAAGCTCCCCGCCTCCCATGGAGACCAAAAAAATCAATTTTCCACGTATGAAACTGAAAATTTCACAGACCCTAATCCCGGAGTGATTCAAAAAAGGAGTGAACCCATTTGGAGACTGGAATCCATAATACCTCCGAGATCGGGCGGCTGAAAAAGGTGCTGCTGCACCGGCCCGGCGCGGAGCTGGAGAATTTGATGCCGGAGTATTTGGAACGGCTGTTGTTTGACGATATCCCCTATCTGAAGGAGGCCCAGCGGGAGCACGACGCCTTTGCGGACTGTCTGCGAAACCAGGGGGTGGAGGTGGTGTACCTCACGGACCTGGTGGTGGGCTCCCTCACCTCGCCGGAGGTGCGCCAGGACCTGATCCGCCAGTTCCTGGACGAGGCCGGGACCCTGGACGAGCGGACCCGCGGCCTGCTGGCGGACTATTTTGGCGGCATGTCGGACAAGGAAATGGTGTCCGCCATGATGGCCGGCGTGCGCAAAGGGCAGCTGCGCGTTACGGGCGGAAAGCTGGGGGACTATCTCTCCGCCGCCGGGGACGATTACCCCTTCGCGGTGGACCCTCTGCCCAACCTCTATTTTACCCGGGACCCCTTTGCCACCATCGGCACCGGCGTCTCCATCCACAAAATGCACACCGCCACCCGAAACCGGGAGACCCTCTTTGGCAAATTCATCTTTGAGCACCACCCGGAGTACCGCAACGCGCCCCGCTGGTACGACCGGGGCGAGACCAGCTCCCTGGAGGGCGGCGATATTCTGGTGCTCTCCCCCCAGGTGCTGGCGGTGGGCATCTCCCAGCGGACCCAGGAGGACTCTATTGACGCTCTGGCGGAGACGGTGCTCTCCCAGAGCAAGACCTTCCGGAAAATCCTGGCCTTTAACATCCCCAAGACCCGCTCCTTCATGCACCTGGACACGGTCTTTACCATGGTGGACCGGGACAAGTTCACCGTTCACCCCAACATCCTCGGACAGCTGACCGTGTTTGTCATGGAGCTGGACGAGAACCGCCGGGTGAAAATCCGCCAGGAGGACGGCCGGCTGGAGGACATCCTGAAGGAACACCTGAACCTGGACCGCGTCACCCTCATCCCCTGCGGAGAGGGCAGCGAGATCGACGCCGCCCGGGAGCAGTGGAGCGACGGCAGCAACACGCTGGCCATCGGCGCCGGCGAGGTGGTGGTCTACTCCCGGAACTATGTCACCAACCGCTCCCTGGAGGAGGCGGGCATCCGCATCCACACCATCCCCAGCGCGGAGCTGAGCCGGGGCCGGGGCGGCCCCCGGTGCATGAGCATGCCCCTGTGGAGGGAGGACCCCTGAGGGGCGCGCCTCCCTGTCAACCAACAACGAATTGAAGGAGAAATTCATCATGGCAGTCAATTTGAAAGGCCGGAGCTTTCTGACTCTGGCGGACTTTACCCCCGCGGAAATCCGTTACCTGCTGGACCTGGCCCGGGATCTGAAGGCCAAGCGCCGCAGCGGCGTGTGCGAGCCCACCATGCAGGGCAAGCACATCGTGCTGCTCTTTGAAAAGACCTCCACCCGCACCCGGTGCTCCTTTGAGGTGGCGGCCACTCAGGAGGGCGCCCACGTGACCTATCTGGACGCGGGCAGCTCCCAGATGGGGAAGAAGGAGTCCTTGGAGGACTCTGCCAAGGTGCTGGGCCGGTTCTTTGACGGCATCGAGTACCGTGGCTTTGACCAGAAGGTGGTAGAGGACTTGGCAAAGTACGCCGGCGTACCCGTGTGGAACGGTCTGACCGACGCGGACCACCCCACCCAGATTCTGGCGGACATGCTGACCATTGAGGAGCACGTCCACAAGCCCCTGAACAAGGTGAAGGTGGTTTTCCCCGGCGACGTGCGAAACAACATGTGCTATGCCTGGATGATCGGTGCGGCCAAGATGGGCATGCACTTTGTGGGCATCGGCCCGGAGGAGCTGGCTAAGCAGATGGACCCGGAGATCGTGAAGTCCACCTTTGCCACCGCCCGGGAGACCGGCGGCCTCATCGAGATCACCGACAACATGAACGACATCAAGGACGCGGACGTGATCTACGGCGACATCTGGGCCTCCATGGGCGAGGAAGAGCTGATCCCCAAGCGCTCAGAGCTTCTCTCCCCCTACCGGGTGACGGAGGAAACCCTGAAGGCCACTGGCAATCCAGAGGTCCTCTATATGCACTGCCTGCCCTCCTTCCACGACTTTGAGACCAAGCTTGCCAAGGAGTGGCACGACAAGGGCGTGGATATCCGGGAGGTCACGGACGAGGTGTTCCGCGGACGCCACAGCGTCGTCTTTGACGAGGCGGAAAACCGGATGCACACCATCAAGGCCGTGATGGTTGCCACCATCGGCAAGTGAAAGACTCCAAATTCCGCATGCCCACCGCCTATACCATCCTCTTTCTGCTGATCATCCTGGTGGCCGCGGCCACCTGGGTGATCCCGGCAGGCGCCTATGACTACGTGGACGGCGTGCCTGTGGCGGGCACCTACCACGCGGTGGACCCGAACCCCCAGGGGGTGGGCGATGTGCTGAAGGCGGCCTTCTCCGGCTTTTACGACGCCGTGGATGTGTGCGTGTTCATCCTGATGGTGGGCGGGTTCCTGGGCGTTGTGATGAAAACCGGCGCGGTGGATGCGGGCGTCGCCAGCATCATCCAGCGCCTGGGCGGCCGGGAGAAGTGGCTCATCCCCATCCTGATGCTGCTCTTCGGCCTGGGCGGCACCACCTACGGCATGTGGGAGGAGACCATGGCCTTTTATCCGCTGCTGATTCCGGTGTTTCTTGCGGCGGGCTATGACGCGGTGGTGGGCATCTCCGTTATTCTGCTGGGCGCCGGGGCCGGCGTCATCTGCTCCACGGTGAACCCCTTTGCAACGGGCATCGCGGCGGGCTTTGCCGGGGTGTCCCTGGGGGATGGCATTTTGCTGCGGATCATTCAGTGGATTGTCTTTGAGTCCGCCGCCATCTGGTTTGTGATGGCCTACGCGGCCAAGGTGAAAAAGAATCCCTCCAAATCCGTGGTGGGCGTGGGCTCCGGAAACATTCACGTGGCAATGGATGAGACGGTGCCCTTTACCCCCAAGCGAAAGGTCATCATGGCGGTCTTTACCCTGACGTTCCTCCTGATGGTCTACGCCGTCATTCCCTTTGACGAGATGGGCCTGCCGCTGCCGGTTCTCGGCTGGTGGTTCCCGGAGCTCAGCGCCCTGTTTTTGGTGAGCGGCGTCATCATCGGTCTGATCGACCGCCAGAGAGAAGATGAGATCGCGGACACCTTTGTGGCCGGCTGCGCGGATCTTCTGGGCGTCGCGCTGATCATCGGCATCAGCCGGGGCATCACGGTGCTGATGAACGACGGCGCCATCACCGACACCGTGCTCCACTGGGGTGAGGAAGCCCTGGCAGGCGCCGGGTCCATCAGCTTTGTGCTGCTGGTATTCCTCATCTACCTGCCGCTGACCATTCTGATCCCGTCCTCCTCCGGACTTGCCACGCTCTCCATTCCCATCATGGCGCCCCTGGGCAAGTTCGCCGGGGTGGGCGGAGACCTGGTGGTGACTGCCTTCCAGTCTGCCAGCGGCCTTGTCAACATCATCACCCCCACCGCTGCGGTGGTGATGGGCGCCCTGGCCCTGGGGCACGTTCCCTACGATCGGTGGGTCAAATATGTCTGGAAGCTGATGTTATATTTTCTGGTGCTGACACTGGTGTTTTTGATTGTCGGTGTGGCGCTTGGATGAGGACAGGGGAGCGCGGCGGCTCCCGCGCTCCCCTGTTTTGGATTCAGCCTCTCCGGTCCTTGCGGAAAAGCGCCAAGTCAGGCGCGTTCCGCAGGTCTGCTTCTCCCATCTGATTTTGCACCGATTTGAAAGACACATGCGATTTACATATATATCCAGGGGGATAACCTATAAAAATCAGATTTCCCAAATGATACCATGATAGGAAAGAGGGGAGGGGCGCACATGCGGAAAGAGGAACAAAAAGAAGCTTTTCGGGAAGAGTATCGCCTCCTTGGCCTGAAAATCGCTTATTACCGAAAAAAACGAGGCTACACCCAAGAACAGCTTGCGGACCGGGCGGAGTGCAGTTGGAGCTTCCTGAGCCAGCTGGAGGCCAATAACGGCGACCGCATCCACGCACCCTCCCTATACACGCTTTTCTGTATTGCAAGAGCCCTGGAAATTTCCGTCTCTAAATTGTTTGAGGAATAATGGATTGCCGCCCGGTCTGGGCGGCAATCTTTTGCGCTTGCGGCGCCCTTCGGCGTCCTCCCGTGGCCTCCTCGCCGCCGACAGCAATGCCGCCCAATCTGGGCGGCATTGTCGGCTTTGCAGGGGGTTATCCAAACAGCTTCAGAAGAATTCCATAAATAACGGACGCCAGTGTGCCGAACACGATCACCGGTCCGGCCACGGTAAACATTTTTGCCGCCATGCCGGTGACAAATCCCTCGCTTTTAAAGTCGATGGCAGGGGAGACCACGGCATTTGCAAAACCGGTGATCGGCACCAGAGTTCCCGCGCCGCCGAAGCGCGCCAGCTTGTTGTAGAGATTCAGGCCCGTCAGCAGGGCGGAGAGAAACACCAGCGTGCAGGAGGTGGCGGTACCGGCATCCTCCTTGCCAAGGCCCGCGGCGCCCCAGGCCGTCTGGATGGCCTGACCCAGCACGCAGATGAGCCCGCCGATCACAAAGGCCAGCGCCGTATCTTTGACGATGGGGGACTTTTTTGCCTTTTGCTCCACATACTGTTGGTATTCCTTGGGTGTGAGATCCACTGGAAACACTTCCTTTCATGCCCAGTATGCCCCAGCCCCGCCGTGAGTATGTATTGCAAATCACGGCAAAACGCGGTACACTGATAAATATTTGCCCCGCCGCCCGGCGGGGTCGGGAGGCAAACCAAATGAAACCTGCTCTCAGGCCCCTGGGCCTGTATATCCATATTCCATTCTGCCGGCAAAAGTGCTCTTACTGTGATTTCTACTCTCTGGCGGGCCGGGAGGACCGCATGGACGACTATACCGCGGCCCTCCGCGCCCATTTGGCGGAGGCGGCACCCTTTGTCTCCGGCTACACGGTGGACACCGTCTACTTTGGCGGCGGCACCCCCAGCTGCCTGGGGGAGAAGCGGCTGGCCCGGCTCCTGAAGCTCATTGAGAAGAAATACCGTCTTGCCAGGGAGCCGGAGGTCACTCTGGAGGCGAACCCCGACTCCGCCGGGGACTGGAAGGCTCTCAGGGCGCTGCGCAAGGCGGGCTTCAACCGTCTCTCCCTGGGGATGCAGGCCGCCGATGACGGGCTGCTGCGGGAGATCGGCCGGATTCACACCATGGGCCAGGTCCGCGCCGCCGTGGAGGCGGCCCGAAAAGCCGGGTTTCAAAATCTCTCTCTGGATCTGATATACGGCCTGCCCGGCCAGGCCCTTTCTCAGTGGCGGGAGTCTCTCTCCGCCGCCGTGGACCTGGAGCCGGAACATCTGAGCTGCTATGGATTGAAGGTGGAGGAGGGGACCCCCCTCTTTGCCCGGCGGGAGAGCGCAGACCTGCCGGACGATGACGCCCAGGCAGAGATGTACCTCTACGCTGTGGAATTCCTGGCTCAGTATGGCTACCGCCAGTATGAAATCTCCAATTTCGCAAAGCCCGGACGGGAGTCCCGCCACAACCTCAAGTACTGGACGCTGGGGGAGTACGCGGGCTTCGGCCCCGGGGCGCACTCCGACTTCGGCGGCGCCCGCTACGCCTACGAGCGGAATCTGGAGGGCTACATCCGGGGCGTCCGGGACCACACGCCCATGCTCTCGGAGAGCGAGCGGATTCCGCCCCTGGAGCGGGACACCGAGTGGCTAATGCTGCGCGCCAGGACGGTCCAGGGCCTGGACCCCAAGGAGTTCGAGACCCGCTTCCGCCGGCGCTTTACCTGCTTTTTACCCTTTTTGGAGGAGTGCCGCCGCTCCGGCTACGCGGTGGAGGAGGCGGGGTGCTGGCGCTTGACGCCCAAGGGCTTTCTCGTATCCAACCAAATCATCGGCGGGCTGCTGGATGCCCTGGCCCAGGAAAAGCGCCAGCGGGCGGACGCCGCCGCCCGGGGAGATTTTCGGGTCCGCCTGGACTGAGAGGAGTTGTTTCATGCATATCTATTCCACGGGCCAATGGGTCCTGCTGTTCTTTTTCTACTGTTTTTGCGGCTGGGTATGGGAGTCCTGCTACGTCTCCCTCTGCCAGCGGCGGTGGGTAAACCGGGGATTTCTCCATGGCCCGCTTCTGCCCATTTACGGCTTCGGGGCCATTCTCATCCTCTTTGTCACGCTGCCGGTGGAAAACGATCTGCGGCTGGTGTGGCTTCTGGGCATGCTGGCCGCCACAGCGCTGGAATATGTGGTGGGCGCCGCCATGGAGCGGCTATTTCAGGTCCGCTACTGGGACTATTCCAAACACCGCTTCAACCTCCATGGCTATATCTGCCTGAGCAGCTCCATTGCCTGGGGCTTTTTCTCCATCTTGCTGGTCCGGTTTGTGCATCCCCCGGTGGAGCGGCTGCTGGCGGACGTGCCCAGCTGGGTCGTGGACCCGCTGGCCCTGGCCCTCACCGCGGCGTTTACCGTGGATGTGGTCCGCTCTGTACAGGCGGCCCTGGACCTGCGGGAAATGCTGGTCAAGCTCACCGAGGAAAACGAAGACCTGCGCCGCCTTGCAAGGCGCGCTGAGATCATCGCCGCCTTTGCCGAGGATGATCTGCGCCGCTTCCGGGAGCGGACGGAGGTGGATACACTGCAAGAGCGTATTCAGGCGGGGCTGCGGGAGGCCCAGGCCGCCCGGCGCAGCCGCCGCCAGGAGCGGATTGAGGCTGCCTTCCGGCGCCGCACCAGCGCCAAGCTGGAGGCGCTCTCCGCCATTGCTGAAACGCTGGAGCACTGCCGTGCCAGACTGCCGGAGAGCGATGAGCTGGACGAACTGCTGGAAAAGGTCCGCACCCGGCAGGCGGCCTTGCGGGAGCGCACCGCCAAGTCCCTGCGCCAGTCCCTGCGGATTCTGCGCGGAAACCCCAGCGCCAGGACGAAAGGCGGCCTCCAGGAGGTTTTGGACGCCCTGCGGAGGATGGACGAGAAATAAGGCCGCGCTCTCCAATCTGCGGCCGTGTTTCAAACCGCTGAACCCGTCTGAGAAACGGGTGATGGAAGCCCCGGTCTCTTTCGCAGGGATCTCCCTCTCCGTTTTTTCGACAGTCTCGAAGGACCGCCTCCGGCGGTCCTTTTTCACGCGGCAGTCCGCGGAAGCCCTCGGATTTAGCGCCGGCAGGCTCCCCGCAAGCAGGAGAGCGGCCCGCCAAAAGGCGGGCCGCTCTTTCCCTCCATAAAGAGGCCGGACTTCAAAAGAGTCCCACCTGCCCCTGCAGCACATCGCCGCCGATACTCCGCAGCTGCTGCACATTCTCCTCGCCCAGGCGGTCCAGGATGGCAATCTTGCGGATAATATCCTTCACGGTTGCATCCAGGGCGGTGCCCTCGCTGTAGTCCGCCCGGAAGATGAAATCCACCCGGCCCTTCGCCAGCAAATCCTCCACGCCCAAGCGGTTGCTCTCCTGGTACACGGCGATGGCCTGACCGCCGTAGGCCCGCATCATCTTCATGCAGGGTACGTCCGAGAGGCCGTCCCCCACATAGACCATGTTGTGGAAGGGGACCCGCTTGCTGTCGTCCGGCATGGAGTCATTGAGGGTCTTGTCATCGGAGACGTCCAACACCCCCTTGTTGATGCGGTAGACAAACTGGGTCTTGGCGGTGAAATTGACCGCCAGCTTGGGCCAGACCGGACGTCCCGTCTCGTCGTAATAAAACTCGCTGGCATAGATCTCCTTGAACGCGGCGCTGATGGAGGAGCCCTCAATGATCTCCCGCAGCCCGGAGGAGATGATGTAGTGCTCTACCCGGACGCCCTGTTCCTCGCCAAAGGCGTTCACCCGGCGGAACCAGTCCTCCACCCCGGGAAAGAGCACAATGTCCCGGCCCTTCTCCACCAGGTCTCCCCTGGTAAAGGGCAATTCCCTCCGCTCCGCCTCCTGAATCATGGTGTACATATAGGCCAGGACGCTGTCAATCCGGTGGCGGCGGCCAAAGTCGTTTGCCACCGACCAGAACTCCGCCGGGGTCATGCCCAGAGAGGGGATAAAGGCGTAGTCCTGCATATCGGTGGTGCAGAGGGTCTTGTCAAAGTCATAGAGAAACGCCGCAATGGGAAGCTGCATAAGGCGGGCCTCCTTTTCAAAAAGCGGCTCGCAAGAGCCGCTTTTCCTCATTTTTCTCCGCTGTAGTTGCGGCCAAATTTCAGCTCGTCCAGATTGATGCGGCGGGTGGCCTCCAGGTCATCCTCCGGGGCAAAGGGGTCGCCCTCCGGGTAATCGGGGGTCTCCGGCTCGGCGGGCTGCTCCACCTCCTGGGGGGAAAAGGCCGCCATCACGTGCTCTTCAATCTCCTCCACCGGCGGCTCCGCCTCCGGCGCGGCTGCCGGGACCTCTGCCTGGGGCAGCTGCTCTAAAAACCGCAGCTCCCGCTCGCACAGCTCCCGGCTGGCGCGGATAAACTCCGCCAGCTCCTGCTGTCCCTGGCGCAGGCGCTCCTGGGCGGCCTCCAGCTCAGAGCCGTACTGGGAAATCCGCTCCTGGGCGCCGCTCCTGGCCTCCTCCAGCATCTGGTCCCGCTTGGCCTCCGCCTCATGCACGATGGAGTCGGCCATCTTCTGGGCGGTCAGCAGCGTCGCCCGCATGGAGTCCTCTGTGGCGCGGTATTCCTCCACCTTCTCCACCAGAACCTTCAGCTTGGCCTTCAGCGTGGCGTTTTCCTTATATAAAGCCGTGTAGTCGTCGGTCAGCTCGTCCAAAAACTCGTCGACCGCGGCCATGTTGTAGCCTCCCATCACCGCCTTGGTGAAGGCATGGGTGGAGACCTCCTGTGGAGTCAGCATGGTTTCTCGTCCTCCCTGTTAAAAATACAGACCGTTGTTTTCCAGCTCGTCAATCAGGTCGCCCTCAATATCCACGTGATAGGGCGTGATGATATAGGTGTTGGCGGCCACCTTTTTGATCTTTCCCTCGCCGGCGTAGGCAACACCGGAGAGGAAGTCAATCAGACGCCGGGCCACATCCTTGTTGGTAGACTCCAGATTCAGCACCACTGTGCGCTTGTCCTTGAGCTGGTCGGCAATTTCAGAGGCATTTTCAAACCGCTCCGGCTTCACCAGCACCACCTTGAGCTGGGTTGTTGCGTGAATATTCACCACCTTGTTGCGGCGGTCCTCGATTTTGGACCGGCGGTCCTCAAACGCATCCCTCCGGGGATCGTCCTCAAAGTCCTCAAATTCCTCGTCCTCGTCCTCATAGGGGTGGGTCAGCTTTTTCAGCTCATCAATGAAACTCATGGCAAAGCCTCCTTATCTGGTGTCTTCAAAGGTAGTGGCGCGCGCCGAAAATCGCGGTGCCCACCCGGACCATGGTTGCTCCGGCCGCAATGGCATCGGCATAATCACCGCTCATACCCATGGAGAGGTGTTTCAATTCATTATGGAACAATTTTGCATTGATGTCAACATAAAGTGTCCGTACCTGCTCAAAATACCGCATATTGGCATCCCGATCCGCGTCTGCCGGGGGGATCGTCATCAGGCCCAGAACCCGCACATGGGGATGTTCCAGCGCCGCCTCCGCCGCGGCGAAGACCTCCTCCGGCAAAAAGCCGCTTTTGGCCGCCTCCCGGCCGATGTTGACCTCCAGCAAAAGCTCCTGGGTCAGCTCCCGGGCTGCCGCCGTCTTTTCAATCTCCGCCAGCAGCGCAAGGGAGCCCACGGACTGGATCAGCGCCGCCTGACCCACCACCTTGTTCACCTTGTTGCGCTGCAGATGGCCGATGAAGTGCAGCGGCACCCCGTCATAGGCGTGCTCCGAGAGCTTCTTCACCATCTCCTGCACCCGGTTTTCCCCCAGGGCGTCAATCCCAGCGGCCACGGCCTCCCGGCAGGCGGCCGCGTCCGTCATCTTGCTGGCTCCCACCAGCGTGATCTCCCTCGGGTCCCGCCCGGCGGCCCGGGCGGCCCGCGCGATCTCAGCACGCACCTGGGCAATTCTCTCTGCAATGCTCATCTTTTCCACCCTTTTCCGCTATTCTCCAACGACCTTCCCATCATACAGGTCGTATGCCTTCACAATGACTTCATCCCCGGGCCGCAGGCGTAAAAGCTCCTGGTTCGAGGAGATCTCCGCCTTGACCAGCGCAAAATTCTCGTTGCTGTAGAGGACGCTCACCGGCTTGAAGGCGGCCTCCCGGCCCATCACACAGTAGACGCCGGTGGTTTTGGTCTCGCTGGTGGTGCCGTCCTCGTTCTCCACCGTCTTTGCAACAACCCGCAGGGCCTCTCTGGGAACTCGGATTCCCTCCACGCGATTGGTAATCACCTGGGCGCTCTGCTGGCGCAGCAGCGTCAGCTGGGTAAGGTAGGTATCGCCCTGAAAAACCGCCACCACACGGCCGTTCTCCTCCGCTCCCACCGAATGAAGCGTGACCGGCAGATCCTGGTCCACCCCCTTGGTAAAGCGCAGGGAGAGCGAGACGCCGTCTGCCTGCTGGTCCTCCAGCTCCTGGGCCTGCGCGGCGGGCATCGCCGCCGCGTAATACCACGTATCTCCCAGCACCAGCTTTCCCACGTTGGAGCTGACTGTCCCATCGGCCTTCAGGTTCTCCAGAGAGGAGGGCGTCAGCGCCTCCAGACTCTCTGGCGTCAGCACCGTCTCATACCCGTCCACCACCGCGGAGTAGAGTCCCGCCACCGGCGCGGTAATCCGCCGGACAGACCCCGCCGCCCGGGACTGGAGCGTTTTCCGCTGTGCCTGAAGCTCCTGGAGCTGCGTCTTCAGATCCTCTGTGCCGGATACGGAGAAGTCCCGCTTCATCACCTGGGTCCGCAGGGCGTCCCCCTGCTTTTCCGCGTCCTGAAGGCGGTCTGCCGCGAGAGCCGCCCGGTAGGTGAGAATACTGTTATTGATCTGCGCGTCCAGCTTCTGCGTGATCTCCACGCCCAGGGCCGCCTCCTGCGCATACTGGAGCTGCTCGATCCGGTTTTCCAGGCTGGCAAGCTCTGTTTGCAGGTCCAAAGAGGCTTGATCCGCGAACACCGCCGCCACGGTTCCCCCCTCGCTCACGCGCTCCCCCTCCTCCCGCAGAAGCTGCAGCAGTCCGCTGCTCTCTCCGGGAAGCACCTGCTCCTCCCGCACCACATACCCGGAGAGATGGACGCTCTCCTCCACCTCATAGGTGTAGGCCAGGGTTGTGGTCAGGGGATCGCGGAAGTACCGCGCGCCCTGAACGCCGAAGTAAACCAGCAGGGCCAGCGATATCGCCGCCAGCAGGGCCTTGGTGCCAAAAGAATTTCGTTTCATGGTTCCCTCTTATGTATTCCTTTTCGTGAGGGGACAGCAGGGGTCATTCCTCCGTCGACAGGTCCACGCTCCGGACCGGCGCGATGGTGGAAATCGCGTGCTTATAGATGATCTGCTGTCTGCCGTCACTGTCCAGGACCACCACAAAGGCGTCAAAGCCCGTGATGATGCCCCGCATCTGAAAGCCGTTCATCAGGAACATGGTGACAGGCACCTTGTCCCGTTTGGCTCGAAGAAGAAAAATGTCCTGTAAATTCGCTTTTGTCTGCATAATCGTCCGCTCCTTTTCTGTATGGTCCGCCGCTTGCATGCGACGGTTCTTTTGGTCGGACGAGTCTTGATCGTCCGCCGGGCCATGCCCGCAATCAGCATACCCCGGCGGCGGTCAGAATTTCTGTCGAAAGCTGTAAGGCCTGCTCAAAATTCCGCTCTTTTTCCCATTCCATCCAATGAATGGCCGGATTCCGCCGCAGCCATGTCAGCTGCCGCTTGGCGTACTGCCGGGAGCGGAGCTTCACCTCCGCCACGGCCTGCTCCATGGTGGCCGTCCCCTCCAGCACGCCTAAAAACTCTTTGTACCCGATGGCCTGCCATGCGGTTGCCGAGGGGGGGAGGCCGCTTTGCAGCAGGGCGCGCACCTCCTCCTCCAGCCCGGATCGAACCATTGCGTCCACCCGCCGGTCGATGAGGGCCTTCATATCCTCCCGGTCGGCAAACCGGAGACCCAGCCAGACCGCGTCATACCGAGGGGGGAGGCTCCGGGTCCTCTCGTCGTGGGCGGTGATGGTCTCCCCGGTCTCCCGGTAGACCTCCAGCGCCCGCAGAATCCGCTTCGTGTCCGCCGGGTGAAGCCGGGCCGCGGACTCCGGGTCCACCCGCCGCAGCTCCTGGAGCAGCGCTTCCATCCCCTCCGCGGCCAGCTGCGCCTCCAGCTCCCGCCGGACGGCGCCACCGGCCTGACCCGGGGCAAACTCCCGGCCCTGGACCACCGCATCCAGCCACAGCCCTGTTCCCCCCACCAGAATGGGGAGCTTTCCCCGCTTCAAAATATCATCCACAATGGGGATGGCGACCTGGGCGTAACGGGCGGCGGACCACTGCTCCGCCGGGTCCGCCACAGCGATCATGTGGTGGGGGACGCCGTCCATCTCCTCCGCGGTGGGCGCGGCGGTGCCGATGGTCATCCCCCGGTAAATCTGCATGGAGTCGGCGGAGACCACCTCGCCCCCATACCGTTTGGCAAGCAGCACGCCCAGGGTGGTCTTGCCGCAGGCCGTGGGCCCCACCACGCAGACAATCCGCGGCGCCACCGGCTACAGGCTCTCCGCCAGGCGCCGGGCCAGATCACAGCCTGCCGCCAGCAGCTCCGGCGTCTTGGCCGGATCAATGTCCATCCCCCCGGCGAACACGTAGTCAAACCTGGGAATTCCGAACATGGCCGCCATCTGCCGCCAATGGACCACGCCCACGCTGTCCTCGTGCTCAAAATCCCCGCCGGAGGTGAGGTAGACCAGCCACTGCCCCCGGCAGTCCCCGTGACAGCCGTCTGCCTCATAGTGATAGCAAAGGCCGTTGGCGGAGATATCCTCCATATAGATGCGCAGGGCCGCCGGATAGCTCAAATCCCAGTAGGGCGCCGCCACCACCACCGCGTCTGCGGCGCGGAACTGGCGGGCCAGGTCAAAGACCGGCGCATCCCAGGCCCCCACGGAGGCCAGGGCGTCCCGCTCACTGAGCATCTCCGCCGTAAAGGGCTTGAGTTCCAGGGCTCCCACCTCCACCGTCTCCAGCTCCCAGTCCGGGTGGGAGGCGGCAAAGGCCTCCAAAAACGCCGCCGCCAGGCGCCGGGTGCGGGAATCCGCTCCCCGCTGGCTGATGCAGCTATCCACAAATAACAGCTTCATGCTTTCATTCCTCCTGATCAAAAACCGTTGTGATCTTTCCATCCCGGTCCAGCAGAGGTGCCAGCCCGCCGGCGTTGCCGCTGGAATACCACAGGTCGTTTCCCCCCGGTCTCCCGGTCCACCTATCTCTCCATCATGTCCATGGCGGTGTAGGTCTTCACAAACCGTTTCTCTGCCATACCGGCTCCTCCATAGATATGCTGCCCTGTTTGGGCCGTTTTCTTTCCCGCCGCAAGTCCAAAGAGCGCTCGTATCGACTCAGCTTCACCGCAACCGGGCGGCCGCTCGCGCCGCAGGCGCGGACACTTCCATCCCATTCGTCCCCACGGCCGCCGCCCCGTCTGCGCCTCACGCCCGCTTGAAGAGCTTTTCCAGCTCGTATCGACTCAGCTTCACCGCAACCGGGCGGCCGTGGGGACAGTAGCGGACCTCGCCGCTCTGGACCTTCTCCACCAGCACCCGCAGCTCCGACACGTCGCTTTTCCAGCCGCCCTTGATGGCGGACTTACAGGCAATCGTATGCAAAAGCTCCTCCCGTTTTTCATCCAAGGTCCCGCCGCCGCGCAGCGTTCCGGCAAACTCCTCCAATGCGGCGGAGGTCTCCCCGGCGTCCAGATCTGCCGGAACCTCCCGGACCAAAACCGCGCCGCCGCCGAAATCCTCGCAGGAAAAGCCCAACTCCTCCAACAGCGGCAGATTGTCCAGCACCGCCGCCGCGTCCTCCCGGCTCAGCTCCGCAATAGCGGGCTTCAGCAGCATCTGCCGCATGGGCGCCGTCCGGGATGCCTTCAGCCGGTCAAAGTTGATCCGCTCATGGGCGGCGTGCTTGTCAATGAGCCACACGCACCCCTCCTCGCTCTCGCACACGATGTAGGTGCGCAGCACCTCTCCGGCGATCCGCCAGGGCGCCTCCTCCCGGAGGGGCTCCATGGTCTGCTGCTCCGGCAGCTCCCGGCTCTGCCGGGGAATCGCGGGGACAAACGGCTTTTCCGACTTACCGGCCGGCGAAGTCTCTGCCTCTGTTGGGCCGGCCACCGATGCCGGAGGCCTTCCCAGGGCGCCGCCCGCATCCCGGAACCTCCCATAGCCGGAGGCCGGAGGGGCGCTGTCCGCCACACGGGCCGTGGAGCGCCGCTCGCTGTCCCAGGCGGGCCTCGCCGCGCTCCGGGGCTGGGGGCTCGCCTGCTCCCTCCGCTCCCGAAAGCTCTTGGCGTCCAGGGACTGGAAGAAGTCCTGCCGGGGAAGCACCACCTGCTCCACGCTCCTGGGGACTTGCACCGCGCCTCCCCGGGCGCTCAGGCAGTCCAGCACCGTGTGGTAGACCGCGTCAAAGACCTCCTTTTCCCGGGCAAACTTCACCGTGGTCTTGGCGGGGTGGACGTTCACATCCACCGCCGTCACCGGCAGCGTGACCGACAGGACGCACCCGGGAAATTTCCCCTTCATGATCTGGTTGCGGTAGCCCTCCTCCAGTGCCGCCGTCAGGAGCTGAGACTTGATAAACCGGCCGTTGACAAAGAACACCTGCATGGACCGGGAGCCCCGGCTCTGGAGGGGCATGGTAACATAGCCCTCCACCGCCACCTCTCCGCCCCGGCCCTCCACGGCCAGCAGGCTCCGGGCAAACTCCCGGCCCAGAGCGGCGTAGATCGCGGACTCCAGCTTCCCGTCGCCGGGGGTGTGGAGCGCCTCGGCGCCGTCCTTGATCAGCTGAAAGGAAATGTCCGGATGGGACATGGCCAGATGCTGCAAAAGCCCCGCCACGGCGGCAGTCTCGGCGCTGTCCTTCTTCATGAATTTGAGCCGCGCCGGCGTATTGTAAAAGAGGTCCCGCACCGTCACGGTGGTGCCCTCCGGCGCGCCGGCCTCCTCCACAGGTCCCGGCACGCCACCCTCCAGATGGAGGGACGCGCCGCTCTGGGCGCCCTTTGGCCGGGTTAGGATCTCCACCCGGCTCACAGCGGCAATGGCCGCCAGCGCCTCACCCCGGAAGCCCAGGGTGCCGATGCTCCCCAGGTCCTCCGCCGAGCGCAGCTTAGAGGTGGCGTGGCGCAAAAAGGCCGTGGGCAGTTCCACAGGCGCGATGCCGCAGCCGTCGTCTGAAACCCGGATGAGACCCATTCCGCCCCGGCGGATTTCCACCCTCACGGCGGTGGCGCCGGCGTCCATGGCGTTTTCCACCAGCTCCTTGACCACGCTGGCCGGCCGCTCCACCACCTCGCCGGCGGCAATCAGGTCCGCAACGTGAGAGCTGAGTTGTTGAATGTGAGGCATGTTGTTCTCCTTTCGCACAGTCCCGCGCCTCTTGGGTTTTGCTGCCTATACCAGCAGTACGGTGGCTATGAGAGGTACCGTCACCATGGCGCAGACGGTGGTCAAAAATGTGGCCTGCGCCATGCTCTCCACATCGCCGCCGTACTCCATGGCCAGCATGGAGCCGTTAGCCGCCACCGGCATGGCCATCTGCAGCACCGTCACATTCACGGCCATAGCCTCCAGATGCAGCGGACGCAGGGCCAGGCCCAGCAGCATGGGCATCGCCACCAGCCGCACCGCCGCAAGGCTCCACAGCCGCGGGGAGGAGAGCACCTGCCGGAAGGATGTAGCGGTAAGCAGCGAGCCGATAATCAAAAGAGACATCGGTACGGTCATGTCGCCCACAAATTCCAGGCATTCTCCCACCACCCTCGGCGGGCGCAGGCGCAGCAGCGTCATCACCAGCGCCAGAAACGAAGATACCACCGTGGGCGTCAGAAACATCTTCCGGGCGTCAAAGTTCTTCATGCCTCCCGTCAGGATCACGGGACCCATGGAGTAGGAAATCAGATTGAAGGGAAGGGTCAGAATCACCGCGTAGAGCATGGCCCCCTCTCCCAGAAATGCCGTGCACACCGGGATGCCGATAAACCCCACATTGGAAAAGCACAGCGCAAAGCGCCATACGCTCTTTTGTTCCGCGGTGCCCCCCAACAGCCGGGGCAGCAGAGCGGCCAGGGCAAACCCGATGATATAAAATGCGGCGGCGGCCTCCAAAATACCGGCCAGCGTGGCAAGGTCCGGCAGCTCCTCGCTGGTGGCCACTGCTCCCAGGGTCATCGCCGGCATGGTGATCGTCAAAATCAGCTTGGTGAGCTTCCGGTCCGTCTCCCCGCCCAGAATTCCCAGCTTATTGGCAAGGTACCCGGCGGCAATGCCCGCCAGCACCACGCTCATATTGGAAAGGCTTGCAAAAAAATCCATGTTGCTTCTCTCTTTTCTCAGGGGGGTTTTTAGGAGGGCACGTCCGGGCTTCCCGCCCACTGCCCGCCGTATCCCAGGGCCACCACCAGGGCCCGGAGCTGCCGGACGGACTGGTCCAGCCCCTCCCCCTCGGTCAGGGAGCGGAGCAGGTGGTTTTTCCCCGTGGTCTCAATATTGACGGTCCAGCCCGCCCCGGCGTGCCCCAGGGCGTCCCGGTTGGGCCAGCAGTGAACCGCTTTGATGGCGCCGCGGGGGATTTCCTCCCGCCCCAGGACCAGGGTATCCGGCGTCACGTGCCAGAGAAGCGTCCGCTCTCCGCCGCCGGGAAACAGGCCCCTCAGCATGGGGTAGAACAGCCGGAAGAGCACATAGGCCCCCAGCGCCGCCACGATCCCCCGGGCAAGCCCTGTCAGCTCCACCCGGCGCAAAAAAAGATACATGAGGACGCCGTCCAAAAGGCACCCCAGAAGCACCGCCGCCAGCGTCCGCTGCCAGTCGCTCTTTCTCACTTTCACTTCGCCGGACATCCGCGCTCTCCTTTCATAACATGGTCCACACGCTCAGTGCGTTGGCCGCGGCGTGCAGAGCGATGGCCGTCCACAGCGTGCCGCTGTGCTCATAGGTCCAGGCCAGCACCAGCCCCGGCACCAGATACTGCACCATCAGCAAAAAATAGGTGATATCCTGATTCACCAGGGCAAACTGCCACACGTGCAGCAGGGCAAAGAGCAGACAGCTCACCAGGTACCCCGCCGCGCGGCTCTTCCCCTTTAAATTTCCAAACACCAGCCCCCGGAAGAGCACCTCCTCCACGAAGGGAGCCAGGAGAATCACGATGACCACCGTCATGGCGGGCGCGTCGTCGATCTGGGCGGAAATGGTGTTGTTGTTGAGGTTCGTCCGGTTGTTGATGAGCAGATTGCTGAGCCGGAACACCAGCTCATTCAGGCCGTACAGCCCCACCAGGCCCAGGCCCAGCGTCTTGACGGCAAGACCCAGATTCTCCGCCAGGTGCCGGGTGGTTCTCGCGAGAAAGGCGTGGAACACGATGATACTCACGGCAAAGAGGATATAATAGGTCAAAATGCTCTGCATGGCGCCGGAGATCGTGACCCCCAGCAGCCCTCCCGCCAGACGGAACAGCGGCCCCGCGGCAAAGGGCAACACCAGCAGATAGATCATAAAGAACACGGTTCCCCCGATCTGCTCCCCCGGCGACATATAGGTTGTTGTCTTTCTTCTCGGCATGCTCTCGCCCTTTGCTTTTGATTTCCTCCGCGCCGCCTCTCGCGGATCAGGTCTCTGCACCGGCGGCAGCGGCTGGCGCACCCCACCGCGCCCTGCGCGGCGGGGACCCCGCATTTCACGCAAACCGGCCGGAATCAATCCGTCCGATTTCTCCTCCGCGCCAAGTGCCGCCGCTTTGCGGCGGTTGCGCCCTGTATGCTCGCCGCGGCTGGCAAAGGGCTTGCTTCCCGCAAAACCCTTGACGCGCCTCCCGGCGCGGTCCGCCGCCTTACTGCAATTTCTGTTTCCACTCGTAGATGAGGCTCATCGCCTCAATCGGCGTCAGCGTGTCCGGCTGGCAGCGGCGGATGGCGTCCAGCACCTCGCCCTCGCCCAGGGCGCCCAGGGTCATCTGGTCGCTCTCCCGCCGGGCGGCCACGTACTGCACGCCGTTTTCCGCCTCCAGCTCCTTTAAGATGGCCTTGGCCCGCTGCACCACCTTCTCCGGAAGCCCCGCAAGCCTCGCAACCTCAATGCCATAGCTCCGGTCCGCGCCGCCGGGGACGATCTTGCGCAGGAAGATGATCTCCTCCCCCCGGGCCTTCACCGCGATGTTGTAGTTCACGGTCCCGGGCAGGGAGTTTTCCAGCTCCGTCAGCTCGTGGTAGTGGGTGGCAAAGAGGGTCTTTGCCCGCTTTTTCTCCGCGCAGTACTCCAGCACCGCCCGGGCAATGGACATGCCGTCATAGGTGGAGGTGCCCCGGCCGATCTCGTCGAGAATCAGCAGGGAGTTCTTCGTGGCGTGGTGCAGGATGTCCGAGACCTCCGTCATCTCCACCATGAAGGTGGACTGCCCGGCGGAGAGGTCGTCGCTGGCGCCGATCCGGGTGAAAATCCGGTCCACCACGCCGATATGGGCGTGGGCGGCAGGGACGAAAGACCCCATCTGGGCCATCAGCACAATCAGCGCCACCTGGCGCATATAGGTGGACTTGCCCGCCATGTTGGGGCCGGTGATGATGGCCACCCGCTCCTCCTTCTCGCCCATAAACGTGTGATTGGGGACGAAGAGGCTGTCCTTCAAAACCCGCTCCACCACGGGGTGGCGGCCCTCCTGAATCTCAATGACCCCGGACTCGTCCACATCCGGCCGGCAGTAGTTGTTGCGCACCGCCACGGCGGCGAAGGACACCAGCGCGTCCAGTTCCGCTACCGCGGCGGCGGTTTTCTGAATGCGCACCGCGGCGGCGGAGATCTCCTCCCGCAAGGCGGTAAAGAGCTGGTACTCCAGCGCCACCACCCGCTCCGAGGCGGTGAGAATCTCGTGCTCCAAGTCCTTGAGCTCTTGGGTAATGAAGCGCTCGCCGTTGACCAGGGTCTGTTTGCGGATGTAGGTGTCCGGCACCTGATCTTTAAACGAATTGCTGACCTCGATGTAGTATCCGAAGACCTTGTTATAGCCGATTTTCAGCGTCCGGATGCCGGTTTTCTCCTTCTCCCGGGCCTCCATCTCCGGAATGACGCCCTTGCCCCCCTGGAGGATGTGCCGCAGACGGTCCACTTCCTGGTCAAAGCCGTCCCGGATGAAGCCCCCCTCCCGGACGGAGAAGGGCGGCTCGTCGCAGATGGTCCGGGCAATCCGGTCCCGGAGGTCTTCCAGCACGTCCAGCTCCGCCGCCAGCTCTCCCAGGCGGCGGTCCTTCACGGAGGCGAGCTGGGCCTTGATCTCCGGCAGCCGTTCCATGGCCGCCCGGAGGGACGCCATGTCCCGCCCGCCGGCGGTGCCGTAAACGATGCGGCCGAGAAGCCGCTCCATGTCGCCCAGGCCCGTCATGGCGGCGCTCAGCTCCTCCCGGGCGATGGTGGCCTCCACCAGCGCCGCAACCGCGCTGGAACGGCGGTTGATGGCCGTGACGGAGAGCAGGGGCCGCTCCAGCCAGCTCCTTAAGCACCGCCCGCCCATGGGGGTTTTGGTCTTGTCCAGCACCCAGAGGAGGCTCCCCTTCTTCTCCTTGTTCCGCAAGGTCTCCGTCAGCTCCAGGTTCCGGCGGGCGGTCAGGTCCAGCTCCAAAAACACGCCCTGTTCGTAATAGTCCAGGTCGTTGATGTGGCTGAGGTCCGTTTTCTGGGTCTCGTAGAGGTAGCTGAGAAGCCCTCCTATGGCCATGGCCGCCGCCGGATTCCCGGCGGGCAGGCGCTTCAACGCCTCCTCGCCAAACTGGCGGCGGATGCTCTTTTCCGCGTCAGCCAGGAGAAAGCACCGCTCGCCGCCCCGCTCCACCCGGCAGTGGAACTTCTCCCGCAGGGTTTCCAGCAGCCGGGACTCCGCCCAGGCGCCGTCGTTCAAGATGGCCTCGGCGGGGGAGAAGCGGCCCAGCTCGTTGATGATATGCTCCACCCGCTCATCACCGGAAAAGGCGGTCAGGTGGGCCTTGCCGGTGGTGACGTCGCAGAAGGCCGCCGCCGCGGAGCGCTCGTCGAGGTAGATGCCGCAGAGGAAGTTGGAGGACTTGTCGTCCAGGCACGCGGCGTCGGTGACGGTGCCGGGGGTGATGACGCGGATGATATCCCGCTTGACAAGGCCCTTGGCAGTGGCGGGGTCCTCCATCTGCTCACAGATGGCCACCTTGTAGCCCTTGGCAATCAGGCGGGCGATGTAGGCCTCGCTTGCGTGATAGGGAATCCCGCACATGGGAATCCGCTCCTCGGCGGGCTTTGCGTGCTTGCCGTGGTCCCGGGAGGTAAGGGTCAAATCCAGCTCCCGGGAGGCGGTGCGGGCGTCCTCGTCAAACATCTCGTAGAAATCGCCCAGGCGGAAGAATAAAATCGAATCAGGGTTGTCCTTTTTGATCTCCAGGTACTGGCGCATCATGGGGGTTAGTTCTGCCATAACAGGGGGTTCACCTCTTTTTCGCTGTGTACAGCGGTATCTGTCTCTATGAGGGGCCGTCCGATGGGACGGGGTATAGGCTATGTTGGTAGCCTGGCAATGGACGGTCCAAAAGAAAAGACGCTGGGCGCAAACTTGCACGTATGTGCAAGTTTGCTTAATACGGGGGTCTTCCGAATATATGCCGACTAAGATCGGGGGTCTTCTGCCGGCTCGCGCCGGACTCCCCCCTCGCGGGGGGCTGGCTCCCGCGTGTAGGGGCTTGGAGTAGAACTCGTTGGTGGTTCCGGATACTTGCTCCTTCTCTTTCCGCTGGCGCTACCCTGGCGGTGGCTGAGAGCCAGCCGCCCTAAAGCACCAGGGTAGCGCCAGCGGAAAGAGAAGCACGCAGTCTCGACGAGTACCAACAAAGCTACCTCCGCACCAGACTCGCGGGGGAATGTCTTTCAACTGCCAGGGGACGGCGCGAGCCGGTAGGGGACTTCTTCACTTGGTCGGAACTGATTCGGAAGACCCCCGTATTGAAGCGAACTTGTGCAAACGCGCAAGATCGCGCCCGGCGTTTTTTCTCTTGGACCGTCCATTGCGCAGCCGTTGGCGGCTGTGCCGCTTACGGATGCGGCATACCCCCTGCGGGTGCGGCCCATTCTCTTTTTGGCAAGACAAAAAGAGAATGGGGGGTGGAATGCCCAGCCATCATCATGGCTCCTGCCCCGTCCCATCGGACGGCTCCCCCTCACGCCTCCGGCAAACCAGCTCATCGAGACTAATCCCATAAAAATCCGCCAGAGCGATCAGCGTAGACATCACCGGCTCCCGGGTTCCCCGCTCATAGTTCCGATACCCCCGTACAGTGATCCCAATCGCGTCCGCAACATCGGACTGTTTCAACTTTCTTCTTTCCCGCAGATAAAAAAGATGCTCAGAAAAGGTCATAGGTGCCCCTTCCACTTGACAGGAACAAATATTCCTGCTACAATCATTTTAAAGAGGAACGAATATTCCTGTCAATACATACTTAGGAGTGATTTTTTATGGACGATTACATCGACACTCTGCTTTTTGCCCTCCGCCAGAGAGAATGCACTCCACTCACAGCGGAATACCGCTGCCGTGAACGGCAAGAATCCCAGGCCCTGAGCGAACTGGAGGAAACCTTCTCCCCAGAGCAGAAAGATCTTTTCCTCTTCTATGAGGCCGCCCGCAACGCCACCAGTGACGCCTATGTGGACTGGGTCGCCCGCAAGGCCTTCCTCCTGGCCCGGGAAATCTACCGCTGAACCGCCTCGCCATACAGCGCCCAGGTGTTGCTGCCGGTAATCCCCACGTGGATGAACTGCCCGATCAGCTCCTTCCCGCCCTTCAGCCGCACCAGACGGTTGCCCTCCGTGCGGGAGGAGAGGGGGAACTCCCCGTCGCCGCTCTCGCCGTCCACCAGCACCTGCACGGTTTTACCCACGTACGCGGCGTGGAGAGCGGCGGATTTGGCGTTCTGCACCTCCAGGAGCTTGTCAAACCACTTCTGCTTCTCCGCCCGGGGGAAGGGGTCCGGCAGCTCCGCCGCCTTCGTGCCGGGGCGGGGGGAGTAGAGGAAGGTGAAGAGGGCGTCAAAGCCCACCTCCTCCACCAGGGAGACCGTTTCCATGGCCTCCGCCTCCGTCTCGCCGGGAAAGCCGATGATCACATCGGAAGTCACCACCAGCTCCGGCATGAGGGAGCGGGCGTAAGCAATCAACTCCAAGTACTGCTCCCGGGTGTAGCGGCGGTTCATCTCCCGCAGCACCCGGTCGCTGCCGGACTGGAAGGGGAGGTGGAGCTGCTTGGCGACATGGGAGCAGCGGGCCATGGTGTCAAAGAGTTTCCTGGTTGCGTCCTTGGGGTGGCTGGACATGAAGCGAATCCAGTAGTCTCCGGGAATCCGGTCGATGTCGGAGAGCAGATCCGCAAAGTCGTACCCGCTGCCCAGGTCGTTTCCGTAGGAGTTCACGTTCTGGCCCAGCAGGGTGATGTCCCTGTACCCGGCTTCCACCAGCTCCCGGACCTCTGAGAGCACCGCCTGGGGGTCCCGGCTCCGCTCCCGGCCCCGGACATAGGGCACAATGCAGTAGGAGCAGAAGTTGTTGCACCCATACATGATGGAGACCCAGGCCTTGACCCCCTTCTCCCGCACCACGGGGAGGCCCTCGGCAATGGTGCCGTGCTCGTCCTGGACAGAGAACACCCGACGGCGGCTCTCATAGACCTGCCAGAGAAGCTCCGGGAATTTCCACAGGGCGTGGGGCCCGAATACCAGGTTCACATGGGGATAGGATTTTTTGATCCGCTCCGACACCCGCTGCTCCTGGGCCATGCAGCCGCACAGGGCGATGATCTGCTCCGGGTTCTCCTTCTTCGTGTGGGTCAACGCCCCCAGGTTGCCGAACACCCGGTCCTCCGCGTGCTCCCGGACGGCGCAGGTATTGAGAATCACCACGTCCGCCTCCTTGGGGTCGGCGGTGAGGGTGAAGCCGCACGATTCCAGCATCCCCATGAGCTTTTGGCCGTCCGCCACGTTCTGCTGACAGCCGAAGGTGTCCACGCAGGCCAGGGGATGGGCCTGCCGGGCGGCGAACATCGCCCGAATCCTCTCTTCAAATTCCCGCTGGAGCTCAAGCTCCGCCTCCGGGACCAGTACGCGTTCTCGTTCCAAACCGATTCCTCCGGACATTTTGATACTTTAACTGATTCATGATATCATAAACGGCAAAAAAGTACAAGAAAGAAAACCGGAGCGCTCTTTTTACATGGGGACTGATGGGTAATGGCTTTGTCAATTTCACTATGCATTGATTCAGGCATAAAAATATGATAAAGTAAATAAAAAGATACATTTGAAGTTGTGGAGGTATTGCGCATGAAGAAGATCATTATATTTGCGATTCGTATATTATGTGTTCTTTCGCTGGCGGGGTGTGGATCAAAAGCAACCAGTCATGTAAACACCGAACAGCCTTATGCCGGAGCACCCAAAATTGTGTTAGACGATCAAGTCTATTTAGCCACAGAACTGGTTATCGTGAATGAACTTCCAGAAGGGTATTCTTACGCAGGCGAATTAACTGCCCAAGAAAAAGAATTTGCTTATATAAATGGAGAAAAGTATTACCTACCGGATGGAGCGGAGTCTATTGAAGATTTCTATGTTTATCAGGAGTGCGGAACCCCAGTAAGCGAACATGTAGTAGATAGTACGAATCGTCAATGGGCTTATGTTAAATGGAGCCTGGAACAATCATAACCTCGAGTTTGTCGAGCAGTTATCATCTGTGAATATACCTCCCTCCGTCATTTCGACGAAGGGAGGTCATTTATATTCTGAATCAGTCCAAAGGGTAACAGGGAGAACTGGAGGCATGGCCCAGGTCCCGCGTACTCCTGCGGGGCGCGGAGGCAGACAAAGGGCGCGGCTTAAAAAGCCGCGCCCTCAAATTCCTTACGCCATTTTCTCCACCAGACGGCTAAACCGCTTGGGGTCCACGTCATCCTCAGCCACCACATGGACCCGCTGTCCCACCAGCGCCATCAGCCCCAGCAGGGAGCGGGCGTCCAGCATGAGCGTATCCGTGCTCAGCCACACCTCGTAGGGGGCCTCGCACGCCAGCCGGTTGATCTTTTCCACCTGTTCCGGTGTTTTGATCTCAATCGTTCTGTTCATCCTTGTTCCTCCTTTTCCGGAATTCTGGGTTCTTCTGGAACGCTTCCCATTCTAACAGGAGAGGAATGCCCCGTCAACCAAAAATTTTCTCATAAATATCATAAGTAATCGTTTTCTTTTCGTACATTATGGCAAATATGCCTTGTTTTTATACGTTTTTCTTTTCACAAAAATATAAAACGGCCCCGTCGGGGCCGCTTCGCATCAGGTCGCCCGGAGCTTCCGGAGCCGAGCCTCAAATTCCTCCGGCAGGGGGCAGGTGAGCTCCACCAGCCCGCCGGTGCGGGGGTGGCGGAACTGCAGCCCCACCGCATGGAGACACTGGCCCTGGAGACCGGGAACCGCCCTTTTATTCCCGTACACCGTGTCCCCCAGGATGGGGTGGCCGATGTAGGCCATATGGACGCGGATCTGGTGGGTGCGGCCGGTCTCCAGGCGGCACTCCACATAGGTAAAGCCCGGGAAGCGCTCCAGCACCCGCCAGTGGGTCACGGCACTGCGGCCGCCAGCGACGACGGCCATTTTCTTGCGGTCCGTGGGGTGGCGGCCGATGGGGACATCCACGGTGCCCGCGTCCTCCCGCAGCCCGCCGACGACAATGCACTGGTAGACCCGGGCCAGGGTGTGGTCCTGGAGCTGGGCGGCAAGGCGCTGGTGGGCCAGGTCGTTCTTCGCCGCGATGATGAGTCCGGAGGTGTCCCGGTCAATCCGGTGGACGATGCCCGGGCGCAGCTCCCCGCCGATGCCGGAGAGACTGTCCCCGCAGTGGTGGAGCAGGGCGTTGACCAGCGTGCCGTCCGGATGGCCGGGGGCCGGGTGGACCACCAGCCCCTTGGGCTTGTTCACCACGATCACGTCCTCGTCCTCGTACACCACGTCCAGAGGGATGTCCTCCGGCCCCACCTCCGCTGGCGTTGGGTCCGGCAGCAGCACCTCCACCGTCTCGCCGGGGGTCAGGCGGTCCCGCTTGGCAAGGGGCTTTCCATTCCTGGTGACGCGCCCCTCCTCCAAAAGGCGCGCGGCAGCGGAGCGGCTGAGCGCCTCCACCCGGGCCGCCAGCCACACGTCCGCCCGGAGGCCGCCCTCCTCAGGCGTTGTCCGCAGGGTCAGCCGTTCCATCCGTTCCGCCTCGCTTGTCGTGTTTTTCATAGAACCATAGATAATAGACCGCCCCCAGCACGGCGCCGGACACCACGCACACATCCGCCGCGTTGAAGGTGGGATAGGAGGGCCAGAAGGGGAAGTAGAGCATGTCCACCACATACCCCAGCCGCACCCGGTCGATGAGGTTGCCAAGGCCGCCGGCGATGATCAGCATCCCCGCGGCCACACCCAGCGGATGCCGGATCAGCCGCCGCGCCAGGGCAACGGCCACCGCCAGCACGATGCAGCCCGTCACCGCCACCAACAGCCACCGCTGGCCGGAGAAGCTGGACCAGGCCGCGCCGTAGTTGTGGACGGCGCGCAGCCCTAAAACGCCCGGCAGGAAGTCCATCGTCTCCCCCAGAGGGAGATTGGCGGTAATCCAGGCTTTGGACCACTGGTCCAAGGCCAGCAGACCCAGGGCCAGCAGGGAACAGACAGCATAGAACATGAATGATAGCTCCTTATGATGCAGACTTCCCGCTCAGTTTACACGCTTTCGCGGAAAATTGCAACCGCCGGACCGATACGCCGCAGAAAAAAGCCCGGAGGCCAGTTGGCCTCCGGGCTCGTTCTTCAGAATCTTTCTGCCCCGCTCAGAACGCTCCGAGCGCGGCGGACTTTGCGATCCCTCGGGGCCCCTGCGGAAGCCCTATGGCTTCCGTGGGGAGGCGTCAGCGCAAGGGAGCGGGTGAGGAATTCCCGTCAGGGAGTTCCCAGCATAGCGGACTTTGCGATGACGCCTGCGCACCGGGGGCAGAGGGTGGGGTGGGCCGGGTCGGAGCCCACGGCGGGGGACTGCTTCCAGCACCGTTCGCACTTGGCGCCCTCAGCGCCCTCCACGCTGACGGACAGCCCGCCGCCTACGCTCGCCTCTGCCTGGGAGACAATCAGCAGATCCGCCAGGGTTTCGGCGTCCATCTCGGCAAGGAAGGCATCCTCCGCCGGGACGGTCAGCTTCACCTTGGCCTCCAGGGCCTTGCCAATCTTCTTCTCGGCACGGGCGGCCTCCAGCGCGCCGTTGACGGCGTCCCGGACGGCGATCAGCCGGTCCCAGCGGGCCATGGCGGCCTCGTCCAGGGCATAGCCGGCAAAGGGCTGGTTCATCTCGTTGAACACTACGTTCCGCCCGTCGTCGCCGGAGCGGTGGGGCATCACCTGCCAGATCTCGTCGCAGGTAAAGCAGAGGATGGGGGCCATGATTTTCGTCATGGTGTCGAGAATCAGGAACAGCGCGGTCTGGGCGCTGCGGCGCTTCTCTCCGTCGGTCTCGTCGCAGTAGAGCCGGTCCTTGATGATATCCAGGTAGAAGTTGCTCATCTCCACCACGCAGAAGTCGTTGATGGCGTGGGTGACGGCGTTGAACTCGTAGTCGTCGTAGGCCTGGAAGCACTTGGCGATCAGGCCGTTCAGCCGGGTGACGGCCCAGCGGTCCAGCTCCAGCATCTCCTCCGGCGCCACCAGGCGGTCCGGGTCAAAGCCGTTGAGGTTGCCCAGGCAGTAGCGGGCGGTGTTGCGGAATTTCAGATAATTCTGGCTCAGCTGCTTGAAGATGCCGTCGGAGCAGCGCATGTCCGCGTGGTAGTCCGCGCTGGCCGCCCACAGCCGCAGCAGGTCCGCGCCGTACTTGTCGAAAATCTCATAGGGGTCCATGCCGTTGCCCAGAGACTTGTGCATGGCCTTGCCCTCGCCGTCCACGGTCCAGCCGTGGGTGATGCACTCCTTGAAGGGCGCGCCCTGGCCCAGGGCGCCCACGGCGGTGAGCAGGGAGGACTGGAACCAGCCGCGGTACTGATCCAGACCCTCCATATACACGTTGGCGGGCCAGAAGCCCTGATCCCGCTTCATGGCGGCGAAGTGGGTGGAGCCGGAGTCAAACCAGCCGTCCAGGGTGTCCTCCTCCTTGGTGAAGCCGCTCTTGCCGCCGCAGTGGGGGCAGGTGAAGCCGGCGGGCAGGATCTCCTCGGCCTCCCTGGCAAACCAGGCGTTGGAACCCTCCTTCTCAAAGAGAGCGGAGATGGCGGCGATGGTCTCGTCGGTACACACGGGCTTGCCGCAGTCCTTGCAGTAGACCACGGGGATGGGCAGGCCCCAGCGGCGCTGGCGGGAGATGCACCAGTCGCTGCGCTCCCGGACCATGGCCTTGATCCGGTCGATGCCCCAGCCGGGGACCCAGCGCACGTCGTCGCAGGCGGCGACAGCCTCCTCCTTGAAGGAGTCCACGGAGCAGAACCACTGGGGCGTTGCCCGGAAGATGATGGGGTGCTTGCAGCGCCAGCAGTGGGGATAGCTGTGGACGATGTCCTCCTGGGCGAAGAGCGCCCCGCTCTCCTTCATATCGTTCAGAATGACGGGGTTGGAATCCTCCGTCTTCATGCCGGCATATTTGCCGGCGTAGTCCGTGTGGCGGCCCTGATCGTCCACGGGCACCACCATGTCGATGCCGTAGCGGCGGCAGGTCTCATAGTCGTCCGCGCCAAAGCCCGGAGCAGTGTGGACGCAGCCGGTGCCGGAGTCCATGGTGACATAGTCCGCCACCACCAGACGGGAGGTCTTAGGCAGGAAGGGGTGATCCGCCAGCATGTTCTCAAAGAAGGAGCCAGGGTGGGTCTCCAAGATCTCGTAGCTGGCAAAGCCGCCAATTCCCATGACCTTCTCCGTCAGGGCCTCGGCCATGATATAGACCTCACCGTTCGGGGCCTTCACCAGGGCATAGCTCTCGTCGGGGTGGAGGGCAATGGCCAGGTTCCCGGGGAGGGTCCAGATGGTGGTGGTCCAGATCACGAAAAAGAGCTTGTCATAGCCCCCCAGCTTGCCGCAGTCGTCGTGCATGGGGAACTTCACATAGACCGTGGTGCAGGGGTCGTCCTGATACTCGATCTCCGCCTCCGCCAGGGCGGTCTCGTCGTGGGGGCACCAGTACACGGGCTTGAAGCCCTTGTAGATATAGCCCTTGTTGTACATGGCGCCGAAGACCTTCACCTCCTCGGCTTCAAAGCCGGGGTTCATGGTGAGGTAGGGGTGGGCCCAGTCTCCGACAACGCCCATCCGCTGGAAGCCCTCGCTCTGTACATCCACATAGTGCTGGGCATAGGCGTGGCAGGCGGAGCGGAACTCCGGCACGCTCATGGCCTTGCGGTTGAGCTTCTGCTCCTTGATGATGGCGGACTCGATGGGCATGCCGTGGTTGTCCCAGCCGGGGATATAGGGGGTGTAGTAGCCCCGCATGGCGTAGGAGCGGGTGATGAAGTCCTTGATGGACTTATTGAGGGCGTGGCCCATGTGCAGCGCGCCGTTAGAGAACGGAGGGCCGTCGTGGAGGGAGAAGCGGGGCTTGCCCTCGTTCTTCTTCAAAAGCTCCCCGTAGACGTCGATCTTCTTCCAGCGCGCCAGCATCTCCGGCTCCCGCTTGGGCAGGCCCGCCCGCATGGGGAAGTCGGTCTTTGGCAGATTGATGGTCTTGTTGTAATCCATAATGTTCCTCCTGTGATGATGGTAAGAAAAATCATTGAGCCCATGGTCTTTCGGAGAGGGGGCGGCTCAGGCTCTGCGCACCAGGATCACGCCGCACTGAAGGCACCGGTCGGCCGTGTTCCCCAGCACGCCGGAAGATAGACGGCGGGGTTCCACCACCAGATCACCGGCATCCAGCATGGAGGTCCACCGCAGGTCACTTTTTGTCCAGATGATCCGGCTGTAAGCGCCTGCGCTTAAGTGCCCCCGCAGCATTCTGCCGCCGCAGAGGGGGCATTTCATCTCCCCCATTTCCGTCTCCTTTCTCCGCGAAAAAAGAAAAACGCCCTGTCTCCCCCAAGAGACAAAGCGCTAACACTCTGCGGTACCACTCTTCTTGCCAGCTCCCTTGCGGGACGCGGCCCCTCATGCCCGCTGTCACGGGCCGATGCTTTAACGGGCATCACACGTCCACACTTACTCGCGTCGTCTTTCAGCAGGAGGCTCCCAGGGGATATTCGCCTCCGTTCCTCTCCGCCTTGCACCATGCGGCGGCTCTCTTCGCAGGAATCCGGGGGGTACTCGTCCTGATCTACGCCAGAATGATTCAATTCCTGCACTATCATATCATGTTTTCGCCGTTTGTCAACCAAAAAGCCGTGAAAAGTTTCCGCGGAATCAGCTCCCATGAGAGACCGGAGAGGAGCGCGCCCCACCCGCCTGATTCCAACAGAGCGGCGGGACCCCTTTGAGGAGGACTGCCATATCTTTCAAAACCGGAAGGCGTTCCCGCCCTGGCTCCCCCTGAACCTCTGGAGAAGCGGCGCCGCGCGAGCGATCTCCATATCTCCACGGACGCGTGTCACGGTCTGGGCGATGACCCCCGGTTCCAGAGCCTGGCGGCGGACCGTGGGTCTCACCGCTGCTCACGACGTAAACAGCCCCCACGGCAACGCCGTCACGGGGCGGATGCGCGACTCCTGCCGGGAGCAGCGGCTGATTTCCCCGTGGTTTTCCACATGTGCCAGCGGAACCTGGACGGCGGCCGGGCAGTACTGGAACCGCCGCGCTTCATCCAGGCGCCCAGAAAGCGCCGCCTGGAGCAGGCGGCGCTTTCTTTCATGCGCTTTGAGGTTCTGCGTGCTCATAGACAAACTCCTGCGCCTTGCGCAGGGCAGCCATGGCGCGCAAGCTCTCCTGAACGCCCGGGTCCTCCCACCCCTTTGGCGCCTCTCTCTCATAGCCGTAGGTGATCAGCCAATCCGGTTTGCAGGCCTCCAAATCCTCCTGGGTGATCTCCAGATTTTCCGCGCGCAAAATTCCGTACATCACCAGGTCCCGCTTGACGGAGTCCTGCGCATTTTCCCGGCACAACGCGTCCAGCCCCTCCTCATTGGTTCCGAAAAACTGCCGCAGATAGTCGTCCAGCTCCATTCCATACTCCCGGGCAAAGGCCAGATAGCACTCCCGGAAATCCTCCTCATACTCCCGCAGCTCCGCCTCCGGATATTGAAGGACCGTGCTGGTGTCCACCGCGATTTCCCACAGGGCGTTTTTGTTGGTCTCCACATACTGGCTGAAATCAATTGCCGTTACCAGGACCTCTATTTCCACATTCCGCCCGGAAAACTCCGGCTGCTCCTCATAGGGGTCCGGAAAGACAAGCCGCACCGTGGCCGGCTCCCCCACCCGCAGCCCGATCAGGGCGTCGTCAAAGCCCTCCAGGAAATTGGAGTACCCCACTTCAAAAGTATAAGTCCCCCGGAAGGGAGTCTCCACCCCCTCCACTGCGGCTTCCAGCTCCGCCGTCACCAGGTCATAGGGCTCCACCGTGTCCCGCCCGGTATCTCCGTAGGGAAGGTATGGAATCGCGCTGTAAGTCCCCAGCTCAATGTATGCGGAGAGATCATAGTCATAGGGAACCGGCTCCTGGCTGCATCCCGCCAGCAGCAGGACCGCCGCCAGCACGGCAGGCAGTAAGCGCTTGTTCAATCTCATCACCCTCCCAAAATTTCAGCTCCGGTGGACCCCCGGCAGCATGCGTTGGGGGTCCACCGGAGCGATTAGAAACCTCTTATTGATAGATATCCCACGCGTCCGTGGTCTTGTTTGTATAGTCAAAATACCGGAACAAATCCGTGATCCCGTAGGCCGTGGCGTAGTTGACAGAACTCCCGTAGACAGCGTTGGGCAGCACAATCCACTCCGCGCCCCACTTATCCATGTTTTCAATTGCCAGCTCCACTCTGGACACCGCGTCCACATCCTCGGCGCTGAAAATCTGGCTGATGTCGTTCAGGTCGTCGCCCACCACCATGGCGATATGATGGGAGCTCAGCTGCAGCTTTTCCGGATACGCCTTGGACTCGGCCACACGTTCGCCGGTGGCCCAGGTGCCGCCGGTGGCGATGATCTGACGGATGCCCTCCTTGCTGGAGCCGTTGATCTTATTGTCGTTCACCAGCAGATGCACGCTGGCGCTGTAGTTGGGACTGGTCTTGTCATCCGTAGGGAAGCCCAGACGCTCCATGGACTCCATGGAGATATCATAGAAGGTCTTGCCCACCACCTCGTACACGGAGGAGCCGATGACGCTTCCATCCTTTGCCTTGTAACCGGTCTGCCCGGCGTACTGGGGCTGGCTGGTCTTGTAGCCCTGGTCGTAGCGGTTGGTCACATAGTAGACCTCAATCCCGTTTTCCACACAGTGGTTGATGAACTCCACCGCGCCGGGCAGCGCCGTGCAGCCGTCGCTCATGACAAAGTCCGCAAAGGATTTGTTGGTCCACTCCCCGTTGCGGCCCAGAATATTGGCGGTATAATGCACGCCGTCCACCAGCGTGTCGTCAATATCGCTCACCACGGCAACCCGCTTGCCCTGGTACATCAGCTGCTTTCCGCCGTTGGCCGTCTGCCAGTAATAACCCGTCTGATCCTTGGCGGCGTCAGCGGCGGCGGCCATCTCATCCACGTTCTCCTTGGCAATGTTGAATGCCTGCATCATCAGCGCATGGGCCTCAGCGGACATCTGCCATGCCGCGGCGCCCACCAGATACTCATAGTCCGCCACAGGGGAGTAGACTCCCGTGGCCTGCTTCAGGCCCTCCACAACAACGCTCCCCGTCGCGCTGTCGTACCTCACGTCAGCGCCAACGGCCTCTCCCAGAGCCCGAACGCCCGCCATGGTAATGCCATCCTCCATCCACAGCGTGTCCTCGTTGAACTGGCTGGTCAGGTCTTTGCCGTCCACCACAATTTTCACATCGGTGTTTGCTCCCTCCGGAGCCGCCGCTGCCGGAATCGCCAGGGCAAAGAGCATTACCAGCATAACAGCCAGGGAACTGATCCGTTTTTTCATCATTCTTGAATTTCCCCCTTTTTTATTTTGTTTGTAAAATCGCAGAAGGCACACCAAGACGGCATCTTCCTCTTGCAGCGCCTTCATTCATTTTTATCATAGTCTCTTTATAAAATTTGTCAATTATAAAAACAATTTTATCTATATTTTTATTGATATGCACAATTTTCTAACAGGGTTCTTGTTGCTTTTCCGCAGTCAAATTGATACAGGGTTTCTTTATTTCCAGAAATTCGCCGCCTCCGTCAGATAAATTGTCAGGGATTTCCGCCCTTCAAAAATTTCACTGGATTTTGATATCTTATCAATCTATATAGAAAAATAGAACCCATTTTTCTAAAAAACCAACATTTATTTTAAGAAAGGGCAGGCCCAGCCCGGCAATCATGTTCCACCCAGGCAGCGGACCGTGTGTTTTGAAAATATGCGAGTGGCGGAGGTGCAAAATGATTCCAGCCCCATCTGTTCTAAATATAAGAACAGTAATGATATCAGTTTTTAACAAAATAAGAAATAATAAGTTGTATAATCTCACATATTTTATGAATTTTGCTTGCTTTTCCAAGATTGATAGCGTATGGTATAAAGTAAAGATTAAGGGAGGGAGGCATCAAAGAGCAGTTCCATCATTTTGCTGAAAGTCTGCGGTAGGCACTCCAATCCATGCGGGGAACCCGCAACCTTTTCCGGAGAAACGAGAGCGTACTTTTCTTGAAAGCTTTTAAGCAAAAATGGCAGTCTGGTATTTGATATAGGGAGGTAGAATTATGGCTTTGGATCAAAGTCAGGTCAAGCACGCCAGTTCTTTTAAAGAACAGTTTACCGCGCGTGCAATTATTATCGGAGTCGTTGGCTCCATCATTTTGACGTGCTCTTCCATGTTTGTGGCTCTGAAGGCGTCGTCCCTGCCCTGGCCCATCATGTTCGTGGCACTGGCGTCCATGTTTGCCCTGAAGGCCATGGGCAACACCAATGTCAATGAGATTAACGTGGCCCATACCTGTATGTCCGCCGGTGCCATGGTGGCGGGCGGTCTGGCGTTTACCATTCCCGGCATTTTCATCTTGAACAATGATGCGGAGTTCAGCATTCTCAAGGTCATGCTGGTGACCGTTGGCGGCACGGGCAGCGCCGACCTGGCTGCATTGGGCAGATCCCCCCACCAGATGGGCAGCAGATGTTCCCCCTCCGT
>ENA-UESI01000470-UESI01000470.1-human-gut-metagenome-genome-assembly--contig:-NODE-470-length-33938-cov-15.278048_pt1 | contig 33938 bp, 30 predicted proteins | sample MGYA00243005_ERZ508006 | MGnify/ENA primary metagenome ERZ508006 (study PRJEB26167, sample SAMN06115436) | human gut metagenome | host: Homo sapiens | place: China:Shandong | collected 2015-06-10... | reverse complement strand
ATCGCTCCCATAGAAAGCAGATTGGCAGACATTCCCATCGCTCTAAGGCAGATAAGGCGATGAAGAGCTTTATTGCAAGATATTTCCGGGATGATGAGGATGGAACCGGCATGATTACCGGCGAGTTTTACTGGCCGAGGGCGGAGATCATGGAAGTTGTCATGGATGCCTGGGATAAGACCAAAGATCCTTATTATCAGGAACTGATGGGTAAAATGTACCGCGGATTTGTCAAAGAGTTTGGAGAAGACTGGTCGAACAATCCGTTTAATGATGATATCATGTGGATGACGATTGCCTGCGCGAGAGCCTATCAGGCGTTTCACGAGGATATTTATCTGCAGCAGGCAGAGAAGCATTTCAATCTGGTTTTTGACCGCGCATGGAGCGACGATCTGGGCGGAGGCCTGTTCTGGAGAATCGAAAATACGACGAAAAACGCCTGCATCAACGGTCCTGCAGTGATTGCAGCGAGCCTTCTGTATCAGATCACCAAAGATCAGAGCTATCTGGATCGCGCAATTGCAATCTATGACTGGGAAGTAAAGAAGCTTTTTGGCAGTGACGGTGCGGTATATGACTGCTACAATCTGGAAAAAGGCTTAAACGCATGGTGCTCGACCTACAACCAGGGAACCTTTATCGGCGCAAGCGTATTTTTACATCAGCTCACCGGCGATGAAAAGTATTTAAACAATGCGGTTCTGGCAGCGGATTATACGATGGAATACATGTATAAAAACGGCATCATGAACAATGAAGCGGACGGAGACGACATGCCCGGATTTAAGGGGACACATGAACGCCCCCCAAAGTAACGAAAAGGTAAAAAGCTGTTCAAAGCGACACTTTTATCCCTCTCCCCTCTGCCGTGTCCCGCAGCAAAATATAGGGGAGCTGTCCAAAGGACGGAGGGGTTGATACAAGTCAAAGTTTCTAAGGCAAAAAATATCTTGGATTTGCACAGCGGATTAAACCCCACCCCTCAGAAACTCCCGTCTCTGAGAGCTCGCCCCTGTACCGGAATGCTGAACAGGAGAGAAGTACAAACACGATATATAAGAAAGTATTACCCTCCCCCTTTACCGTGTCCCGTAACACGGCATAGGAGAAAGGCGAATACAGTTATCTCGTTTGTTAAAACGATGTAACAAAAGGGCGTTAAACCTCCTCTCCTATATTTTGCTACGCAAAACACAGGGGAGCTGTCCAAAGGACGGAGGGGTTAAATATACAAACAAAAATCCTTTCCTATCTTTTCACCTCCACCACACTCAGAAGTGTTGATACCCTCGGTAACGAGTGCAGAAATTTTTCGTTACTCTTGTACCAAAGCCTTTTTGAAAATAGCTTCGACTTCATTGGGATAGATACCGCCCTCGTGCACCTTTTCGTCTGCGATGTAAAACGTGGGAACGTAATAGTAATCATATTGGTCTGCGATATCGGGGTGTTCGGTTTCTTCAATGGTTTCGATGACAATGTCTTTATATTCGGGACGTTTTTTCAATTCGTCGATGTAATTGAATGCCCGTTTACAAAATGGGCAACGAGCTTGATAGAATAATTTGATGGGCTTCATTTTCGTAGATTGTTTTTTATATACAAATATACTTTCTATTTTGGAGTGTAGTATTTTTACTTGTATTATTTTTGCATGAAATGCAAAGTATGAAGATATATGAAACGTTTTTATCAAATGGGTTTAATTGTTGCGGTGATTTCAGTATTATCGCTCGTATCGTGCGGAGTACACAGTAAAAATTCGTATTTGAAAAAGTTCGAATCATTTGTGGATAAAGTGGAGAATACCGATTTCGACACCGAAGCGGAGTGGAACGAGGCATTGAAAGAATACGAGCGGTTTACCACAACGTATTATGAAGAGTATAAAGATAAACTGACCGAAGAAGATTTAGTGGAGATTGGACGCTTGCAGGGACGTTTTATGAAAGCTTCGATGACAAGAGGTGCTAAATTTATCGAAAAAAATTTCAATGATGCCATGCAACAGGCATCCGGATTACTCGATGGTCTATTCGAAGAGAATGAAGACGAAGAATAAGAAGCTGTTTTAAATTTATAGAGAAATAATATTATCATTTCAAGCAGGTATGTTCCGGCCATGTTGAGCCCCTGTCTCGCATCTTGAATCCCTTGATTTTTGTCAATAGCCCGCTATTGACTGCATATCTCGGACTCCAATCTGCTTCAACATGGGTCTCAATCTGTCTCGGAATAAATTTAAAACAGCTTCTAAATTTTAACGTCTTGTTTTTTAGCCCCGGAGTGATTCTTCGGGGCTTTTTTATTAAAAAATGGTTCGAATAAAGAATTATGGAGATGGATCTCGCTTTCTTGTGACGTTTCTTTGTGTTTGGATATAAGGTGCGGTTCAACAGAAAAAATAAGTAAAACTCTTTTTTCTGCACTTACCTTTCACTACTTTTGTAAAGTATGTGAAAATGAAGTATGACTTGGCGGAATAAAATTCTGTGTTTGTCTTTCGTTATTTTTGCAGGGGAGAGGGGCAGCCCTTTCCATACATATTAAATTAAAAAGAAGCGTTATGCTTGTCTTGTAGTTTGAAAACGTAGGAAATTTTCGAAACGAGATACAAGGTTAGGCATGGTGGTTCTCGCGCATCACGGGCGTGGGCTGCTATCTCATATCTGTATCTCGGGTTTCCTACGACCTTCAAACTGCGGTGTGAGTGTTCAGTTCCACGCTTCGTTGTTATATTAAACCTTCTTATGGGGACGGTAAGAAGAATCTTTTCGCTATGAAACCGATAGGGGAACTCATTAAAGAGCGATTGAAAGCCGAGGAGCGCAGTGTCGCTTGGTTTGCCCGCAAACTCTCTTGCAGCCGGGCCAATGTGTACAAGATATTCTGCAAAAAGTATATCGATACCGAGTTGCTCACCCGTATTTCTCGAATCTTGAACTACGATTTTTTTCAATATTTCTCTGAACATTTGAAAGAGAAGTAAGCCGTCTGTTCGACTTTTTGACGGGATAAATGGGTTCAGTAGAAAGTTCATGGGGATAGACTTGAATGTTAATGAAAGAGAGGGGGTTGAAAATATCATATAATCTTTGATTGAGGGGGTAGAGGTATAAAAGGAGAATCCCCACTAATTATCGGCTGAGCCGATAAATGTTTCATGTAGAGGGCTGTGAAGGGGTTTCCAATCGGTGTCCAATTTCTGGCTCAGTGGATTGCCTTTTAACTCTTGTATTCGCAGGCAGGGAGGAAAAAGAATATTCGCAGAGACATTTTGGTCCTTCTTCCCTGCCGTCTCCCGTAGCCTTACGGGTTATTTTCGAAGGAAGATAGGGGGAGTACCCGTAGGACGGAGGGGTTATTCTTACTGTCAAAAATCTTATGAAATCTATCCAACCCCTCTCCTCAGAGACTATTGTTTCTTCGGTCTCTTCTCTATATCGCTACCGCAACTCCCCGCAATATTACGGGGCGCGGCAGGGGAGAAGGAGAAATGCGATCTATCTCATTCGCTAAAATTCAGGTCTATTCCCACGGATTTTCTACTGAACCCAATTTCTACTTATTTGCGACAGTGGTGTCAACTTTTTGTCGATTATATTGGTAACTAATGGGATATATAAATTGATGGGAACCGATGCCGTTTTTCATTTCCTTTGTGTAAAGAAAAGAAAAAATGAGAATGGGTTTGAAAAAACTTATATGTATTGTATTGTTTATCCCGTTATTGGCTTGTAGCGGAAAGGTCACTAAGGAAGAGTCTCCCGAATCTTTATTTGAATTAGGATTAAACTATTTGCGGGGGAATGATTCATTAGGTATTTACATGAACAAAGAAAAGGGAATAGCCTTGATTCGTCGATCTGCCGAACAGGGGGAGATTAGGGCTCAATGGGTTTTAGGCGATTGTTATTATAACGGTGAGGAAGGTGTTTCACAAGACTACACACAGGCTGTCTATTGGTATCGCAAAGTTGCTGAGCAGGGGGAGGGTAAGGCTCAATTATGTTTGGGTGTTTGTTATAGTTTGGGCAAAGGTGTTTTACAGGATTATACCCAGGCCGTCTATTGGTATCGGAAAGCTGCCGAGCAAGGGAGTGCAACAGCTCAATTATGTTTGGGTAGTTGTTATTATGATGGTATTGGCGTTTTAGTGGATAAACCCCAAGCCGTTTATTGGTATCGGAAAGCTGCCAAGCAGGGAGATGTTAAGGCACAATTTAATTTAGGCGTTTGTTATGATAAAGGAGACGGTATTCCAATGAATAAACCCCAGGCCGTCTATTGGTATCGGAAAGCTGCCGAGCAGGGGGAGGCAGCAGCACAGACCAATTTAGGAAGTTGTTATTATAAAGGAGACGGTATTCCAATGAATAAACCCCAGGCCGTCTATTGGTGGCGTAAAGCTGCCGAGCAGGGGAATGCTGATGCACAATATAATTTAGGCGTTTGTTATTATAAAGGAGACGGTATTCCAATGAATAAACCTCAGGCCGTTTATTGGTATCGGAAAGCCGCCAATCAGAGACATGCTGCTGCACAATACAATTTAGGCAATGCTTATTCTTTTGGTGACGGTGTCCCAATGGATAAACCCCAGGCCGTCTATTGGTGGCGTAAAGCTGCCGAGCAGGGGAATGCTGATGCACAGACCAATTTAGGAAGTTGTTATTATAAAGGAGACGGTATTCCAATGAATAAACCTCAGGCCGTTTATTGGTATCGGAAAGCCGCCAATCAGGGGAATGTTAAAGCACAATATAATTTAGGCAATGCTTATTCTTTTGGTGTCGGTGTCCCAATGGATAAACCCCAGGCCGTCTATTGGTATCGGAAAGCCGCCAATCAGGGACATGCTGCTGCACAATACAATTTAGGCAATGCTTATTATTTAGGTGAAGGTGTTTCAGTGGATGAATCCCAGGCTGTTTATTGGTATCGGAAAGCCGCCAATCAGGGACATGCTGCTGCACAATACAATTTAGGCAATGCTTATTATTTTAGTGAGGGTGTTTCAGCGGATGAAACCCAGGCGGTCTATTGGTGGCGTAAAGCCGCCGAACAAGGCCATAGAATGGCTATAAATAGTCTAAGTAACATAGAAAACAATTAGTTACAGATAATTAATCGAATGGTTAATCATTTAGGAAACGTGGGCTTAATTGTTTGAATAGGAGGAGTTGTTTTTAATATTTTTACAAAAAAAGGAAAAATGAGAATGAGATTGAAACCGTTTATGTGTATCGCATTGTTTATCCCGTTATTGGCTTGTAGCGGAAAGGTCGCTAAGGAAGAGTCCCCCGAATCTTTATTTGAATTAGGATTAAACTATTTGAAGGGGAATGATACGCTGGATATTGATATGGATAAAATGTATAAAGAAAAAGGGATAGCCTTGATTCGTCGATCTGCCGAACAAGGGTATACCGAGGCACAATACAATTTAGGACGTTGCTATTATAATGGTGAAGGTGTATCACAGGATTATACCCAGGCGGTCTATTGGTGGCGTAAAGCTGCCGAGCAGGGGAATGCTGGTGCACAATTCTATTTAGGCAATGCTTATTATTTCGGAGAAGGTGTTTCGGCGGATAAAGTACAGGGGGGCTATTGGTATCGGAAAGCCGCCGAGCAGGGGTATGCAGCAGCACAGAACAGTTTAGGAATTTATTATTATGATGGTATTGGTGTTTCACAGGATTATATACAGGCAGTGTCTTGGTGGCGTAAAGCTGCCGAGCAGGGGAATGCTGATGCACAATACAATTTAGGCAGTGCTTATTATTTCGGAGAAGGTGTTTCAGCGGATGGAACCCAGGCGGTCTATTGGTGGCGTAAAGCCGCTGAGCAGGGGTATGCAGCAGCACAGAACGGTTTAGGAACTTGTTATTATGATGGTATTGGTGTTTCACAGGATTATACCCAGACGGTCTATTGGTATCGTAAAGCTGCCGAGCAGGGGAATGTTAAGGCACAATTTAATTTAGGAGTTTGTTATAATAAAGGTGATGGTATTCCAATGAATAAACCCCAGGCCGTCTATTGGTGGAGTAAAGCCGCCGAGCAGGGGGATGCTGATGCACAGTACAATTTGGGCCGTGCTTATTGGTTAGGTGACGGTGTTTCAGAGGATAAACCCCAGGCCGTCTATTGGTGGAGTAAAGCTGCCGAACAGGGGAATGCTGATGCCATAGAATTGTTAAAGGTATATCACGAATAAAGATCTGTTGTTTTTAAAAGTTCTTTCATGAGTGTTCTGCTGCTTATAATTTTGTCCCTTAGAAAGAAAAAACTATCATAAGAGCATATTGATACAGTTTTGCGAGCCGATACCGAATTTCGGCATCGGCTCGCAACTGTTTTATTGAGTAGAATGCAATAGTTTCAATATTTATTATACGAAATCACCTCGTCGGCAGATTTTCGTTTTTTCTCCCGAAGCGGTTGGGTGGAATATCCCAATACGATGTCGAGAATGACTCGTTTCTTATCGGGAATATGCAGTAGTTTACGCACGGCTTTCTCGTCGAACCAACCGAGTATGCAACTGCCCAATCCTTCGGCAGTGGCGGCGAGGGTGATGTGTGCGGCAGCGATACCGATGTCGAGCAGCGGAAATTGTTTGTCCTTGATGAGCCCGCCTATGCCCGATGTGAAATTGGGTCGCTCCTCCACGACAAGGATATGCACGGGAGCCTGTTTGGTGAAGTGGTTCATGCCCAATATGCGGCTGGCCACGGCATCGGCCACTTGGTTTCGCAACTCGGGTTCGTCCACTACGATGAAGTGCCACGGTTGCGCATTGCAGGCCGAGGGTGCTATACGGGCGGCTTCGAGAATACGCCGTATTTTTTCGGGTTCGACCGGACGTTCGGGATCGTACTGGCGGTCGCTTTGCCGGTGGTTGATAATTTCGTAGATATCCATTTTGTTCTAATCTTTTTCGAAGTGCATGATACGGCTGATGTATTTGCCGATAATGTCGAATTCGAGGTTCACTATACTACCTTCCTCGATTTGGTGGAAATTGGTATGCTCGTAGGTGTAGGGAATGATCGCCACTTGGAAACTGTTGTCCTGCGAGTTGCATATGGTGAGGCTTACCCCGTTCACGGTAACCGATCCTTTCTCTACGGTCATATAGCCTTTGGCAGCCATTTCGGGATTGAGGTCGTAGGTGAAGGTATAGTATCGGCTTCCGTCGACAAGATCTATTTTTGTGCAGCGGGCTGTCTGGTCCACATGGCCTTGCACGATGTGTCCGTCGAGGCGGCCGTTCATGAGCATGCTACGTTCGAGATTCACTTTGTCTCCGACAGAGAGAGTCCCTAAGTTGCTGCGTTCGAGAGTTTCTTGTATGGCAGTGACCGTATAGTGATCTCCTTCGATGTTTACGACCGTGAGGCACACGCCGTTGTGGGCGACGCTTTGGTCGATTTTCAATTCGTGAGTGAACGAACTTTTGAGCGTAAGGTGCAAATTCCCGTTATCCCGTTTCAAGGCAACAATGGGAGCGGCTTCTTCGACAATTCCTGAAAACATAATTTAATGAATTAGGGGTTATAAATAGACAAAGTCAAAAATACGAAAATTGTTCGGATTGTTATGCCGTTTATTCCCGAAAATAGTTATTTTTGAGAAAGGATTTCCTTTCATGTTAAAAAGTGCTACTATGGAAATATTGCTCCCGAAAAGAAACGATAGCGCACAAACCGAAAAACTGTCGTCGCGGACGATAACGGTCGTTGGTGCGAATGGAGCCGGAAAAAGCCGGTTTGGAGTGGAAATAGCCCGACGGATACAAGACCATGCTTTTTGGCTTTCGGCTCAAAAGGCATTGTGCATTATGCCGCCTCACGAAGTTTGGCCGGGGTCTATCGAGGCGATGTACCGGGATGCTATGGAGCATTCGCACTATGTTTCGAGAGAGATTCCCACCGAGTTCGACCAGTTGCTTTTCTTGCTGTTGAGCGAAGAGTGTCGCAATCTGTTCGAGTATAAATTCAAAACCCCGAGGGGGGAACGGGGCAATTTCCCGGAAACTCGTTTCGATCGGGTCCAAAAGTTGTGGGAACGAGTTTTCCCGAGAAATAAAATGTTGCGGGCCGAGGGGCGTTTGTTGATTCAAAGCGAGAATTCGGAGCCTTTCAATCCCTTGCGGCTGAGTTCGGGGGAGAAGGCGGTGCTCTATTATATAGCAGGTGTGCTGTTTGCTATGCCCAATGCCGTGATATTGGTGGAAGATCCTGAATTCTATCTGCACCATTCCATTATGAAATCGCTGTGGAATTCGATCGAGAACTTGCGCAAGGATTGTACTTTTGTTTATCTGACGCACGATTTGGATTTCGTGGCTTCGCGTGTCGAGAGTACTTGTATTTGGGTTCGTTCGTTCGATGCCGATCACGTGAGTTGGGACTATGAGTTTATCCGTAACGACGACTCTTTCCCCGAAGGCATGTATTTGGATATATTGGGCAGCCGCAAACCGGTATTGTTTATCGAGGGAGCAGCTACCGGAAGTATCGATGTGAAACTCTATCCCTATATTTTCCCCGAATACACCGTGAAGCCGTTGGGTGGTTGTAATAAGGTAATAGAAGCGACAAGGGCTTTTGCCGATTTGAAGGAGATACACCATCTCGAATCTAGGGGAATTGTCGACAGGGATCGGCGGACGGAGCGAGAAGTCGAGTATTTGCGCAGTCGTCATGTGTATGTGCCCGAAGTAGCGGAAGTAGAGAACCTGTTAATGCTCGAAGGGGTGATTCGCTCGGTTGCCCGACGTATGAAACGAAACGAGAACAAAGTCTTCGAAATAGTAAAAAACAATGTCATTCAGTTGTTCGCACAAGAGATAGAGTCGCAGGCGTTGTTACATACCCGTCACCGCATACGGCGTGATTTGGAGTATAAAATCGACCGGAGGTTCAACGATATCGGTTCGTTCGAGGATCATATCGACCATTTGACGGACGATACCGATGTACGCGGACTTTATAACACGATTTGCAGTCAATTCCGCTCATTTGTCAAGAACAGAGATTACCGGTCGATATTGAAGGTTTACAATCAGAAGTCGATGTTGACGAACAGTAATGTCTGTAACCTGTGCGGATTGGCGAATAAAGATAAATATTTGAGGGTGATACTTTCCATATTGCGGGAAGATAGACCGGAAGCCGAGGGCATACGCACTACGATACGGGCCTGTTTCGGATTGGATAAAGAAGAGTCTCATGGTTAAGGATTGGATTTCGGCGGCTCGTCCGCGCACGCTGCCGGCATCGGCCAGCCCGGTGATCGCCGCTTCGGCTTATGCCTTTTATGCCGGTACGTTTCGTTGGGTTCCCGCCGTGTTGTGTTTGTTGTTCGCTTTATTGGCACAAGTCGCCTCTAATATGGCGAATGACTACTTCGATTATGTGAAGGGGAGCGATAAAGCCGGTAGGGTAGGACCTCGTCGAGCCGTCGCTTCGGGCGATATAACTCCGCGAGCCATGCTTATGGGTACATTCTGTGTTTTAGGGGTGGCTTGTGCGGTAGGATTGGGACTTGTTTTTTTTGCCGGTTGGCAGTTGATACCGATAGGCGTGATTATAGCGTTGTTTGCATTGGCCTATACGGCAGGCCCTTATCCGTTGGCCTATCACGGATTGGGCGATGTAACCGTGTTTTTGTTTTTCGGTCTGGTCGCAGTAAACATGACCTATTATGTACAGGCTTTACAGTTCGATGCAGATGTGTTTCTGCTGTCGATTGCTATGGGATTGTTGTCTATAAATATTCTGTTGGTGAATAATTATCGGGACATGGAAGAAGACGCTGCGGCGAATAAACGAACGACGGTGGTGCTGTTCGGGCGGCGTTTTGCTTTGTGGTGGTATTTTGTGAACGGGGTGGTAGCCGTTTTGTTGCTTTTTCCTTGTTTGGCAGATTTCGGAATCGTGTATATACTTTTACCAGCCATTGTATATCTGTTTCTTCATATAAAGACAGGGTTGGCGATTAAGCAGCGGGTGGGTGAGGTATTGAATCCCCTGCTGGGAGCGACGGCTCGGAACCTACTCGTTTTTACGATTTTGGTTTCTGTGGTGTGGATATGTAAAGGATTAGGATTATGAGCAGGACTATTTTATTCATTGCCGCATTTTGGTTGGCTGTGCCATTGTGGGGACAGTCGGGTATCATGCCGCGCCGAAGTTCTTCTATAAAAATTCCGAGTCAGGAAACAATGGAGAAAATAACCGAAGCCGACCCCGAGTTGGTAAGTCGGGAACCGGTATCGACATTATCCGATACGACATCTCGGGCGTTGCTGTTTTCTCCGGTAGCTGTCGATATGTTAGGGTTCGATAAACGTATGAGCGATACGAAAGAGAGTTTCCTTTTGCGAAACAATACACCTTATCGGTTGTCTCGGGTAGTCTTGAAAATGATTTATCGTACCCCGGACGGCCAAATGATCGATTATCGTACTCGCATGGTGGATTGTGATCTTTTGCCTCGTTCGACTCGCAAGTGTGAAATCGAGAGTTTCGACCGTTCGAAAAATTATTATCATGTCGATTCTCCCCCGTCTCGTGTGTCTGGGCGTCCGTTCAAAGTGAGTTTCCAGCTATTGAGATATGATATTGTGATAGAGCCGTAACGCTTTTTTATAACTTCTCGTCAACTTTAACGCCTTGCGATTGACCCAAAAGGGGTATCTCCTTGTTTTAAGAGTGATTGTCGGAATAACCCGGCAACGTTAATTTATAAACTTATTTAGGAGGTATAATTATGACACCTGCAAAGCATCAACAAAACTGGCTCCCCGGAATTTTTAACGATTTCTTCGGAAATGAGTGGATCGCTAAAACTAGCAGTGCGGCTCCGGCCATTAATATTGTAGAAACGGAAAAGGAATATGAGGTTCAAATTGCAGCGCCGGGTATTACCAAAGACGACTTCGATATAACGGTCGACAAAGAAAATCATTTGGTCGTTACGGTAGAGCACAAACAAGAGGAAGGCGAAAAGGATAAAAAAGGACGTTATTTGCGCCGAGAATTTTCGTATTCGCAATTTCAACAGACTTTGATTTTACCGGATAATGTCAATACGGATGCCATTGAAGCACATCAGAACAACGGCGTATTGACAGTGATGATTCCGAAAAAGCAAACTCCTATGATGGCAGAAAAAAAGAAAATTATGGTAAAATAAACTTTTTCTGCATGGATAGCATACATAAAAGAGAGGGCTGCAATTTGCAGCCCTCTCTTTTATGTATTATCGCCACGTGAAATTCTTTTTTCTCGTTACAGAACCTATTGCCTTGAAATAAAGGTTTATACATGGTTGTATGAAAGAAAAGAGCGGTAAGGAGAAAAAAAGTCTCGGTTTGCGGAGTATTTTTGCAGCCCGTCGATAGACGATGACTTTAATCGAGAATAAAGACAAGGCCAGTATCGAGGCCAAAACAGCGGTTGCCCAATTATGTATGATGCCCTCTACCCATAGACAAACGAACAGAATATCGAAGGCATAGTCGAAGAACTTGGCTATACCGAATATCGATTTGGCTGCGGTATGAAGGTATTTGGAAGTAAAGTCGTATTGTAGCTTCAACTCTTTCCATGCGTCGTAGTTATCCTGATAAGTCGCGGTCATTTGTCCCGCCTCGGATACTTCTATTCGGGTGTTGGTTCGGGTAGCTATCTCGTTGATAAACAGGTCGTCGTCTCCGTAGTGCAGATGTAGGAATTTGGAAAACCCTTTATTCTTGAAAAATAGTTCTTTACGGTATGCCATGTTGGAACTTATTCCCATATAGGGCCGATTGATGAGGGCGAAAGATAAATATCGGATAGAGAATAACAGTTGGTCATAAGAGCAATACCAGAAAGAGAGTTTTTCTTTTTCCTTTCGTTCGATGGCCGTATAGCCTAAAACAATATCGATTCCGGGAACGAAGTTTCGGGCGATAGCGGCCAACCATTCGTTGCTTTTTGGATCGCAATTGGCGTTCGTGAATACGACTATATCGTATCGGGCCGCTTTTATACCGAGGGTCAAGGCCAGTTTTTTATGGCTTAGGTTGCGCGATCCTTCCGGCACGTAGGTATGGTATAGATTTTTATATTGTGTCTCCAAAACAGAGAGTATGTCTTTGGAATCGTCAGTCGAATCGTCATTGACTACGATGACTTCGAATTCGGGGTATGCCTGATTAAGAATTTTCGGCAGGTATTTAACGAGGTTTTCGGCATCGTTTTGAGCATAAACGATTACCGATACCGCAGGATATGGGTGGGTATATTCTATTTTCCCGTTTTTCTCTTTTTGATAAACGCGAAAGGGGCGATTGAAAAGATAAAACTGATAGATTATTTCGATAATCCAAATCAGAATCAATGCCCCCAAGCAATATATTTCTGGGGTGGAAAAATCCCAAGAAAAGTTTAAATCCATAACATGTGATAAAATAAATTACAAACGTACATAAACTTTTTCAAACAGACCGTTTGAAATGATTTTAATATTCTTTTTTATTGAAGGTCGATAGAAAATAGAACATTAAAAAGCTGTATGTGAGAACTTTTCGTGAATGGCGAAAAATTGTAAGAAAAAATTGTAATAAAGGTTCAAAAAGATGTTGAGATATGTATAATAAAAGGGCGTGATACAACGTTATAAAATAGAATTATGCCGGGCTAATCCGGGCGGAAAAGGATAATGCGATGAAAATAAATGTGTTAAGAGCTATTGTCTTATTGCTTGTGGTTTCTTCCTGCTCAACCAGTAAGACAGCTTATTTTGAAAATTTGGATATCGAAGAGATGAGCGGAAAGATGGAGGTGGGCAATTATGAATTGCGAATAGCTCCCGACGATATGCTATCGATAACGGTTTCGTCGGTGGTCCCCGATGCGGCCGCTCCTTATAATTTACCGGCTGTTTCCTATTCTGAGCCGGGGAAGCAAGAGCTGACGATTGTCCCTAATTTGCAAGTCTATACGGTAGATAAAAACGGTTATATCTATTTCCCGATAGTAGGACGTATTCGTGTCGAAGGAATGACCCGCAATGAACTGTCGAAGTTTATAGAGGATAAAATCCGTCCTGAGTTGAAAGATCCTTTCGTATTGGTACAATTCATGAATTTTAAAGTCGTTGTACTGGGCGAAGTGAAAAACCCGGGGCAAATATCGGTACAAACAGAACGTATGTCGATACTCGATGCCATAGGTGCGGCAGGCGATTTGACTATCTATGGCGAACGGAAAAATGTATTGTTGATGCGGGAAGAAAATGGCAAACGGATTTTCCATCGTTTCGATTTGACCGATCAATCTCTATTTGGATCGCCCTATTTTTATTTGAGACAGAACGATGTCGTTTACGTTATGCCGAATAAAGCACAGCGAAATAATTCGAATTACAATCAATTGGCACAATATCGCATATCTGTGGTGGGTACTGTTGTGAGTGCCATCTCGGTGTTGGCATCGTTGGCGATAGCGTTGTTCATTAAGTAATGAAAAGATTTTGTTTATGGAAGAAAAATATACCTCGGAAAGAAAAAATGATAATATCGATATAGTCGCTTTATGGCGTGCCGCATGTAGAAAATGGTATCTCTTCGCAGGGTCGGTCGTCGTTTGTGTAGCGTTGGTAGTTTGTTATTTGAAGATTGCCAAGCCTGTATATGAAGTTTCTGCCGATATTCTTGTCAATGAAGATGAGAAAAAAGGCGGTGGAGGCTTGTCTTCGCTGATGGGAGGAATCTCTGGTGGTGGATTCTCGTTAGACGGTATGATAGGTGGTGGCTCGGTGAATGACGAGATATTGGTTATTTCGTCGCATTCTTTAATTCGCGAAATGGTTCAAAGACTCGATTTGAATATATCATATACGAGCAAAAAAAACTTTTTCAAAAAGAAAGAGTATTATCGTAATTCACCCTTTACCGTAGATATTCCCGAATCGATGGCGGATACATTGTCAAGTGGATTTGTCGTTAAAGTTCAAACGGGCGGCTCTGATGATAAAATCAAGGTCTTGTTGAAGAAAGGGTTCTTTACGACTTTGGCCGAAATGGAAGCGGCATCGTTCCCGATAAAAGTAGATTATGGAGAGGGGATTGTTATCGATAAGACCCAATTTTATGAGCCGGGCAAGAAGTTGAAATTCGTCGCTCATGTCAACGGGTATGACGGCGAAGCTGAAATATTGGAGAAAAGGCTGGATATCGATTTGTCGAATAAAAAAGCCAATGGCATTTCATTAAAAATAAGGGAATCGAATAAGCAAAGAGGAAAAGATATGCTCAGTACGTTGATAGAATGTTATAACGAGGATGCTGTGCTGAATAAAAACTTGAAGGCGCAAAACATGCTTTCGTTTATCGACGAGCGTTTGATAACGGTAGAAGAAGAACTCCATGACGCCGAGAATATTGTAGAACGGTATAAGAGGGAAAACGATTTGTCCGATATAGATGCCGAAGCCAAAATCATTCTTGAAGCAAACAGTCAATATCGCAAGTTACTGTTGGAAGCCGAAACACAATATTCGATTATTTCGATGGTAGATAGTTTCCTGAATAAGCCGGAAAACAAATATTCTTTGGTTCCTGTTACGACCGGTTTGCCCGATCGGGGAGCGGCCGAGGCGATTAATGAATATAATAAATTGCTATTGGAGAGAATGCGTTTGCTTCGTACAGCAAAGGACTCGAACTTGGCTTTACGTACACTTACCGCTCAAATAGATGTCATGCGTGAGAATATATTGAATACGGTGTCGAAAGCGAAAGAAAGTTCGGATATAGCCCGTACCGATTTGAAAAAACAAGAGCAAGAGTTTCGGGCTAGGTTGCGGGGCTTCCCTGAGCAAGAGAGAGAGTATATGGATATAAAAAGGAACCAGCTTATTAAGAATGAGCTATATACTTTCTTGATGAAGAGAAGAGAAGAAAGTGCTATGACATTGGCGGCGACTTCGCCTAAATGTAGGATTGTCAATCCGGCTTATAGTAAAAATAAACCGGTTGAACCGCAATCTTTGACTCTTTTATTGATCGCTTGTGGAATCGGATTGGTACTGCCCGTTGTCTACTTGTATGGAAAGACTGTTTTCTCTGTTAAGTTCAATAACAAAAATGATTTGCGCAGATTGACAGATTTGCCTATTGCTGGTGAAATTTGTCATAGCTCTGCTTCGGGCTATGTCGTTTTGAGAGAAAACAGTGTTTCTCCTGCCGCTGAAATGTTCCGTTTATTACGGTCTAATTTACAATTTATGTTGCCGGGTGGAGGAAAGGGTATTCTGTTGGTAACCTCGTCAGAACAGGGAGAAGGAAAATCGTTCGTCAGTCTTAATCTGGCTTACTCGATAGCTTTAATGAGGAAGCGTACGGTTTTGATCGATTTGGATTTGCGGAATCCGAAAATTGCTGATTATTTGGGGCTTTCGGTGACTACTGGGTTGACGAATTATTTGGTTTCGAATAAAGAAGGTGGAGAGAACGATTTGATTCATCATGTGGCACAAGAAGGCTTTCTTGATGTCATAACGGCCGGCCCCGTTCCACCGAATCCTTCCGAGCTTTTATTGTCCGAAAAATTGGATAGTTTAATGGCTCGTCTTCGAGAAAAATATGATTATGTAATTGTCGATACAGCTCCTGTGGAGAGAGTTGCTGATACGTTCTCGTTGACTCGTTTTGTCGATGCCACGTTATATGTTTGCAGGGCTGATTATACGCATAAGAATAGTGTATTCAACGTCGAGGATTTTGTAGCAGAGGGTTCTTTGAAAAATGTAATGTTCGTCTTGAACGATACGGAAATAAAAAAGACTTATGGGTATTCGGTGAAACATACAAGGGGATAAGCGATGATTTCCTTGAATAAAATATTCTATGGGCTGTTTATTCTGATGCTTGTGGCGGGGATTTATACCTATCAATTGATGTGGTTTAAAAGTTCCGACGAGTTGATTACATTGCTTTTAGCTCTTTTATGTGTACTGGATATATTAAGTAATAAGAACCATCGGCGTTATAAAGGTCTTTTTGGGGTCGTAGGTATAATGACGTTTTACCTGTTGTATTCGTTGGTTGGCGTTCATTATAATACCCCTAAGGCGATATTCTATGATTTTTTTATTCAAATCAAGCCCTTCATCGCTTTTTATGTAGCTTATGCCATGGGGGTAAGGTTTACGGGAGCTCAAAAACTTTTTTTGAAAAAACTATGCGTTGTTCTCAGTGTGGCGATGTTGGGAATAATACTTGTAGGCTTAGGAGAGGCTTTCTTCTTTCATGTAGCGTACTATGGCCTTATCAGTACGGTTTTATTTTTGATATATTATTATTGCTCTTGCCAGGATATGAGCCGTAAGGACAAGATTATCATGCTGTTTATCTTGTCTGTGGGTTTTTTTAGTACACGCTCCAAATTTTATGGATTTTATGTGGCCGCTCTGTATCTCTTTTTGTGGTACAAACCGGGACAATTGTCGAAAGTAAAGTTAAAGCAGTGGGTAATGATGGCTTTGGTTTTCTGTGGCGTCTTATATGTAGCTTGGGATAAAATCAATTATTATTTTATTTCTTCCGGTTTGTTTTCCGGGGAGGAGAATATGGACGAATCCTTTGCTCGGGCTGCACTATATATCAGGGCTCCTCAGGCTTTGATGGACCATTTCTTTCTGGGTTCTGGATTGGCATCGTATGCCACCTATTCTTCGGGAATAATAGGCTATTCGCTTTTGTATAAAGAATACAATTTAGATGAGGTTTGGGGACTGTTGGAAGGCGATTGTCCGTTTGTATCCGATACCTATTTCCCGGAGTTGGTACAATTTGGAATGGTAGGGATTGTATTGTTCTTTTATTTTTGGATATGGGTATATAAGAAACTGAAAATTATTACAGGTTCTCCTTATGCGGTGCACCTCCATAAAATAGGCTTGATGATCATTTTGTTTATTTTCATTGAGTCGGTTGCGGGTAGTGCTTTCTTGCAAGGTTCCGGTATTATTGTAATGATTCTGTTGGGCTTTGTCGTAAGAGATATTTCTGTGATAAGAGAGAAAGAAACAAGGGTATCAAAAGAAGCGATGGTGAAGAAATGAATAGAAGTACGAAATTTATAAACGATATTTTTATTTATGCCATAGGAAACCTCGGGTCCAAATTGATCACATTTCTTTTGGTTCCTCTATATACATATTATATATCCCCCGATGATTTTGGATATTATGATATTGTCCTGACTCTTACGTTTTTGGCAATGGGGTTTATAACGTTTCAATTGCGAGACGGTACTTTTCGTTTTTTGCTCGATAATGAAGACGAATATACTCGTAAAGGAGTCGTTTCGTTTTCCTATAAATTGATGGCCCAATCCTCTTTGGTGGTATTGTTGGTGGGGATTGTTTTTTCTTTCTTTTACGATATACGGGATTGGGGTTGGATTGTCGCATTTGTAATCACGCTTTCGTTGTATGAGGTAGAAGTCCAAATCGTAAGAGGCTTGGGACAAAATAAATCTTTTGTCTTGGCCGGTATATTGACCGCCTTTCAGATAGGATTGTACAGTTTGATTTTTGTTGCTTGGCTACGAATGGGAATTGCGGGCATATTTTGTTCCAATATATTGTCCCGTTTGGTGACAATGGTTATTATAGAATTTCGGGCACGAGTATTTAAACGCTATTTTATCGTTAGTTTTAGAGATAAGTCTCTGAATAGAGCTCTGTTGAAATATTCTTTGCCTTTGTTGCCGAATGCTGTTTGCTGGTGGCTTTTGGGAAGTTCCAGTCGATTGTTTATAGAACATTTCTTAGGTTTGGAGGCCAATGGTATATTTGCGGTAGCCATGAAGTTTTCTACTATATTAGAGACATTTTCGGTGATCGTATATCAAGCATGGCAAGAGACTGCTATTAAACAGTACGGGGCGGCAGACCGGTCGAAGTTCTTTTCCAGAATATTCAATACATATATTCTCATATTGTCCGTTTTAGCGCTGATTTTTGTTTTCGTGCTGAAAATCAACTATTCATGGCTGGTGGATTCTCGTTATTTAGAGAGCTTGCAATATTTATATCCGATGTTTATCTCGGTAATTTGTTTTGCATTGGCATCGTTTTACGATTTGGGCTATCAATGTTCGAAGCAGACCGTGAGAAATCTGCCGGGAGTGATTACTACAACGGGATTGAATTTAATCATGAATTATGTCTTCATTCGTTTTATGGGTATTTGGGGAATTGTCCTTTCGTCCATTCTTTCTTATCTGTTTATGCTTGGTTTCCGGATAATCGATACGTGGAAATTTTTTCCGGTGAAGGTATCGATGGAAATCATTTATCCGATTTTGTTCTTGATAGGAGGGGCGATAGTATTTTATAGGGTAGATTCGATTATATTGCAAATCATTTATATTACAGTGGTTGTGATTCTTAGCTATTGTATTCAACCGAGATCGATTCGGCAGGAATTACAAATGAAGATAAAAGCCCTGTTTAATTGAATAAAATTTTGGTATAAATAAACGAGGCCGTTGCAGCTCTTATTTATACGAAGACTTACAGCATGTTGCGAAAATAGATTACACTTGGCAGGGACAAATTTATTTGTTTCTGCTTTCGTTTGTGCTATCTTTGCGGTAATAAATAGACTTTACGTATGAAAATCATAGTTATCAATCCCATTCTTTTTACTCATGAAAAAGGAGTTATACCACATGTAACTACTATAAAAGAGACGATGATCTATGATTTGTGTTTGGCTTATCATCGAGCCGGGCATGCTGTCTCATTGATAGCGGCAGCCGATTATGCACCTGAGAGAAAGGAGACGTATGATTTTGAAGTCGTCTTTTTGAAGTCGATTGGACGAAAAATATTTCAACCGAGTGTACTTCCTTTTTTACCGGGAGTATGGAGGTATTTACAGCAAAGAAAAGGTGATGTCGATATGGTTTTAGCAAGTGAGACTTTTTCTATACCGTCGTTGTTCGCTTCGCTCATTGTCCCTCGTAAAACTGTAATTTGGCAGGAATTAGGAGCTCACAATCGCAAGATGAAAACTTGGCCTTCTCGCATTTGGTATAATATAATAGCTCGTTGTTTTATGCGTAAGGCTTGGATTATACCTCGGTCGTATGTCTCGCAGCGGTTCATTCGGCGATATATGCCTCGTGTCGGCGACCCCATAGGACATGGGGTAGTAGTGACATTGGAGAAAGAGATGTCGAATAAAAAGAGCCAGTTCTTGACTGTCGGACGTTTATTTTGGGAAAAGAATGTCATATCTGTTATTCGTAAGTTCGATGCTTTTCTTTCAAAATATCCTCGATACAGAGATTACATATTGTATATAGCCGGCGATGGCGTGTTGAGAGAAGAGTATGACCGACAAATAAAAGAAATGGGGCGAGAGCGGCAAATCGTCCTATTGGGGAAACTGCCTCATAAAGAATTGTTTCGGTATTATCGGGATTCGAAGGCTTCTTTGTTCGATTCTCTGCGAGAGTTGAATATGCTGGCGATTATGGAATCTGTGGCGATGACAACGCCGGTAGTTACGAACCGTGTGCCGTTTGATAGTGAGATAGTAGAGAAGCGAAAGTTAGGAATCTCTAAAAATGACTGGAACGAGGACGATATAGCTCGAATGATAGAGCGAAATGACGAGTATGTGGAAAATTGCAGGGAATATGCTTCTTTAATTACTGTCGATGCGGTCGCTCGACGAATTATAGATTCGTTTGAGAAGGCTTCGAAATATAATAGCTGATGGGAAAGATTCGGGATATAACGTTCGATATAGCAAAGGGAATAGGGATTGTATTGGTCGTTATTGGGCATTATATCCCAGATACCGCTCCTTCGTGGTATATCGGATTTGTAAGTTTTGTCTATCATTTCCACATGCCTCTTTTTTTCATGATCGCTGGTTTTTTTTATGAGCGTTCTATAAAAAAGATAGGTTATTGGCGGTTTGTACGCTCGAAGTTCGAGCGATTGATGTTTCCCTATTTTATTCTTTCTTGGGCGATTATAGGGATTAAAATACTGGTCGACGGGTTTATGCAAGTCGATCACCCGGTTTCGATAAGCGCTTTATATCGAGTGTTCTATTTGCCGGAAGCCGGGTATTTTTTATGGTTCGTTTATGTTTTGTTTTTAATATTTTGTATTGCCCCGGTTTTCAAGGCAGGGAATCGCTTGGTACTATTGTCTCTTCTTTCGCTGGGGCTCGCTTTTTGGGATACGGCTCCCGAATATTTTTGTATTGAACAGTTTTGTTTGAATTCGATTTTCTTTGTATCAGGAATGTGGGTGGCCCGAAAATCATGGATAGAGCAAGCTGTATACCGGTATTCTGTTCTTTGGATTGTAATTACGATCGGCTTCTCGATCATATATGAATTTATTTCCGATAAATTTTGGAGAGATGCTTTGACCATTTTCCTCGGTATTGCCGGTAGTTTTATGACTCTGGGCATATCCAAGTCATTATCTCGTTTAACTGTCTCATTTGTAGAATGGTTGAAGTATATAGGAACTATGTCCATGACTATATATTTGTTTCATACTCTATTTATGGGCGTGGGAAAGTCAATTTTAACACATATATTGTCGGGCGGAAATATAATAGAATTTGTGTTCGTTACGTTATTTATAGTAGGAACGGGAATAGTCTGTCCCATTTTATTGTATAAATGGGTATGGATAAAAAATAAATTTACGTCCCGAATATTTAAATAACCTGAACACGACCCATGAAGCGAATGCCGCGTATCCTTTTGGTAAATAAATTTTACTATCCGAGAGGAGGAGATTGTATTTGTATGATCAATCTCGAAGCCTTGTTACGTCGTCTCGGATATGAAGTGGCCGTGTATTCTATGGTTTATTCTCAGAATTTGCCCAGTGAAATGTCGGGCTATTTTGCATCGGAAATTTCATTTTCCGATGGACTTAAAAATAAAACAAGAGCGGCTTGCCGTATCTTTGGATTAGGAGATATAAAAAAATCGTTTAAGAAGATATTGAATGATTTTCGTCCTGACATAGTCCATTTTCACAATATTCACTCTTATCTTTCTCCGGTTGTCGTAAAATTGGCGAAAGATTATGGCTGTCGTACTGTTTGGACGCTGCACGATTATAAATTGTTATGTCCGTCGTATAACTGCCTTTGTCAAGGGAAAATTTGTGAAGCCTGCTTTACCGATCGTTTTCAAGTATTTCGTCGGAAATGTATGAAAGGAAGCCGGATAGCCAGCGCATTGGCTTATGGAGAAGCCTTATGGTGGAATCGGAAAAAACTGCAACGCTGGGTCGATACTTTTGTTTGCCCTAGTTCTTTTATGGCACAGAAGATGAGAGCCTGCGGTTATGATTACACGAAATTATCCGTAATTTGTAATTTTATAGAACAGGATAAATTGGATTTTTTTCATTCGACAGAGATAAATGAAGGGGAAAAGTCGGGCTACTATTGCTATGTAGGTCGTTTGTCCGAGGAAAAAGGTGTACGCATGTTGCTCGAAGTGGCAGTGTCTTTGCCATTCCCTCTGTATATTGCGGGAGATGGGCCGTTGCTGAATGAGTTACAGGCAAAATATAGTTCGGGAAATGTCATTTTTTTAGGACACCTTTCGTCTAGGGAGATAGTACGATTGGTGAAACATGCGCAGACGATGGTAGTTCCTTCCATTTGGTATGAAAATAATCCATTAAGTGTGATAGAATCTTTGTGTATGGGAACGCCGGTTATCGGAGCCGAAGTCGGTGGGATACCGGAACTGATACGTGAGGGCGATGGTATGTTGTTCCGCATGGGAGATAAGGAAGAATTAGCCTCGGCTATTGTTTCTGTGATGTCTAAGGACAACGTGGATACACAAGGTATTGCACGACGAGCCCAAAAGCGATTCTCGGAGGAACGATATTGGGCGGAATTGAGGAATGTGTATGACTTGTGAAAACAAGATGTTCGATATATAAAATTTTTGATAGACCGGTGAAAAAGGTTTATCTTTGCATAATATTTGTAAGAAATGAAAGTTTTTGCGCCTACCGATATAAGCATTATTACCACTTATCGCTGTCCCATGCAGTGTAAGATGTGTAATATCTGGAAAAATCCGACAGACCCGCGGCTGGAAATTCAACCGGAAGAATTGGAGATTTTGCCGCATGTGAAATTTATCAATATAACAGGGGGAGAACCTTTTATTCGTGAAGATTTAGATAAGATTGTGGAGGTCGCTTTTCGAAAAGCCCCCAGAGTTGTTATTTCCACGTCGGGGTGGTTCGAGGAGCGAGTATTGGAGTTGGCGAGAAAATTCCCTAAAATAGGAATACGTATCAGTATCGAGGGCTTATCTCAAAAGAATGATGAATTACGGGGAAGAGCCGGAGGTTTTGATAAAGGGTTGAGGACTCTCTTGTCACTTAGGGAAATGGGCGTGAAGGATATTGGGTTCGGTATAACGGTGTCGAATAATAATTCCGAAGATATGCTTTCCCTATATCGTCTTTCCAAAGCCTTGAATATGGAGTTCGCTACCGCTGCGTTTCATAATTCGTATTATTTTCACAAAGATGACAATGTGATTACCAATCGCGATACCGTTTGTGGTAACTTTGCCGAGCTGATCAATATGCAAATGAGGGAAAAACACCCCAAATCATGGGCACGGGCATTTTTTAATATGGGATTGATAAACTATATCGAAGGAAATCGCCGTATGTTGCCGTGTGAAGCAGGTTTGATGAATTGTTTCATAGATCCTTATGGCGAAGTTTATCCTTGTAATGGGTTGGAAGCTAAGTATTGGAAAGAGAGTATGGGAAACATTCGACAGGCGAACTCTTTTTCGGATATTTGGAACAGCGAACAAGCCCAACATGTGCGTAGTTTAGTACGCAAATGTCCGAAGAATTGTTGGATGGTCGGCACGGTCTCTCCGGTTATGAAGAAATTTGCTTATGCCCGTCACCCCATGGGGTGGATTATCAAGAATAAATTACGTTCTCTTTTAGGGAAACCTGTTTGTCTGGATAAGAAATGGTACGACGTGGGGCAAGATCCCATGCAGGGGAATTTAGGACGTGAGTAAACGGGGGAGGGGAGTGTTGCGATGAAGATAGTTGTAGTCGGTACTCGTGGTATCCCCGATATTCAGGGAGGTGTGGAAACACACTGTGAGGAATTATATCCCCGATTAGCTGCTATGGGACATGATGTGACGGTTGTTCGTCGTTCGTGTTACGTCACTCCCCAAAATAAGATTAAGGAGTATAAAGGCGTTCATTTAAAAGATATTTATGCTCCCCGCAGAAAAAGTATAGAAGCCATTGTTCACACTTTTTTAGCGATTATTTATGCTCGTTGGGTCGATGCTGACGTTTTACATATCCATGCTATCGGCCCGGCTTTGTTAACCCCGTTGGCCCGATTGTTGGGATTACGAGTGGTGATGACTCATCACGGTCCCGATTATGATAGGCAGAAGTGGAATAAGACAGCTAAGTCTGTGCTCAGATGGGGCGAACGAATGGGGGCGAATTATGCCAACGAAGTGATTGTAATTTCTACTGTGATAGATAATATTTTACGTGAAAAGTATGATCGCACGGACGCGCACTTGATTTATAATGGCGTAAATAAGCCTGTGCCGGCAAAAAACGACAGTTATATTCGGTCGTTGGGGTTGACACCTCGACGATATGTTTTGGCCGTAGGACGTTTTGTGGAGGAGAAAGGATTCGATTTACTCATAAAAGCATTTGCTCGTATTTCCGATTCGAACTGCAAATTGGTCATAGCTGGTGATGCCGACCATGAAGATCATTATTCTGTCTCTTTAAAACGGCTGGCAGAAGAACACCATGTCGTTCTCACAGGCTTCGTAAGGGGGGCTAAATTGAATGAGCTCTTTTCCCATGCGCGTTTGTTTGTCCTTCCGTCTTTTCATGAAGGACTGCCCATTGTGCTGCTCGAAGCGTTGAGTTATCGGTTGCCGGTATTGGTCAGCGACATTCCGGCAAATAGGCTTGCCTGCCTCGATGCCTCCGATTTTTTCGTCACGGGGAACATCGGCTCGTTGGAAGAGAGATTATCTTGTAAATTAGAGGGAGAAATGGAAGAACGTCATTATGATTTATCTCCTTATAATTGGGATTATATTGCCTCTCAGGTAGATTCTGTATATCGGTTAGGTAAGAAACCCCGATAATAAAAAATATTCCTACGATAAAAATTTCCGCTATTTTCGAACTATCTTTTGTCGGTTTTGTTTTTGGAGTATAACAATGGTGTTATTACATAACAATCAAAACAAAACTGATATGAAAAAACTAATCCCAATTCTTTTTGTCGTAGCGGTATTAGCTGCATGCCAAAAAGAGCCCAGCCTTTCCAAGCTGGATGATGATTATGTGGTGTTTACCGATTATGATAAATCGGCCGACTTCGGCGAATATCTTACCTATTATATGCCGGATAGTGTCTTACTCATTACGAATAATGAAAAAGCGACCTATTGGACAAATGAAGATGCCGATTATATTCTCGAAACATTTGCCGATAATATGGCTGCTCGGGGATTCACATTGGTCGATTCGAAAGAAGATGCCGATTTAGGGTTACAGGTAAGCTATATTGAAGACGTACGTTATTTCGTCGATTATCCCAATGACTATTGGTGGTGGGGATATCCCGGATATTGGGGACCCGGATATTGGGGATCATATTGGAACAGTTGGTATTATCCCTATCCCGTAGTATATAGTTATAGTGTGAATTCATTTTTGGCCGAGTTAGTCGACTTAACGAATAAAAACAGTAGCAATCGACGGCTAACGATTCTTTGGGATTCCTATATGGCCGGATTGAAGAGCGGCTCCCCTAGATTAAATAGAAATTTAATAATCCAAGCGATAGACCAGTCGTTTGTTCAGTCTCCTTACTTGACGAATAAATAACGGGCTACCCCATTTTATATATTAATAAAAAGAAAACGAATTATGAAAACTATTAAACACATATCGTTATGGGTGGTAGTCGCTACTTGTATGGTAGCCGTGTCGACCCGGGGAAACGCACAAGCCGTTTCGAGTACTTATTTTAATGTCGATTGGCAGTTTAACGCTCCTGTTGGGAACAGTTATGCCGATAAAGCCAGTGGATGGGGTATGAATTTTGAAGGTGGTTATTATGTAATGCCTAAAATGGCTATTGGAGCTTTTATTTCTTATCACACGAATAATAAATATATAGACAGGCAGACTTTGATGTTAAAGAGCAATTCGGCTCTTACGACCGACCAGCAACATTCGTTGTTTCAATTACCCTTTGGTCTGTTGGCAAAATATCGCTTTACGACCGACGGAATTTTAGAACCTTATGCAACGGTGAAATTGGGCGCCAATTATAGTCGCATGTCTTCTTATTTGCAGGCTTGGGAGATTTATGATGATACATGGGGTTTTACCGTGTCTCCCGAAATCGGAGTGAGTATTTTCCCGAATCCGAGTGTCCGTTATGGTTTCCACGTAGCTTTGTATTATAATTATGCTACTAATAAGAGTAAAGTATTGACCTATGATATCGATGGTCGCAACAATATAGGGTTCCGTTTAGGGGTCTCTTTCTAAAAAGGTTAATCTCGGTATAAAGGGGGAATAAATGTATATTCATACACTTTATTCCCCTTTTTTGTTAAATAAAGAGAGGGGAGTTGTGCCGTAGTGCTTTATATATTATTTTTGTCTCGATTATCAATAATATTCATACATTATGTATCATCGTTTGAGAGTAGGATTATTAGTCGTTTTCTGTTTATCTATCGGAAATTTATTCGGGCTTTTTGCCCAACATTCGACAGATTACTATTCTTTGTCGATGGTCGGAAATGCCGGAAACGGGATTTTTGCACCGTATTATTTGTCTGCCAATAAGCATGGGCTGGTAACACACAGTAAAAGCGGATATTTGCGAGCCTCGGTTTTTAAAGGCTTGGAGATGAACAAACGGTTTTCCTATGAGTTCGGTATCGATTTGGTTGGATTGATGTCTTCTACATCTCCGGTATCCTATTATTCGGACGGAAACCTGAAAACGTATAATCCGGGCGTGTCGTCTTTCCTCATACAACAAGCCTATATAGGCATGAAATACCGCATGATTTTTATATCGGCAGGTTGTCGGGAACTTACCGATGAAGTAGTAAATTTCGAGTTGAGTTCCGGCGGGTTGGTCTGGTCGGGTAATGCACGGCCTATACCCCAAGTTAGAGCCGGATTTATCGATTTTGTAGATATTCCGTTTACGAAAGGCTGGGTACAGATTAAGGGTGAACTCGCGTATGGAAAGTTTATGGACAACGATTTTTTAAGGGATCATTACAATTATTATAATCAGTATATTACGACCGATGCTTTATATCACCATAAATCCATTTCGTTTCGTTCCAATCCCGACAAACCCTTTGTCGTAACGATCGGAGCCGAACTGGCAGCGCAGTTCGGGGGCACAAAACGGTATTATGAAAAGGGCGTTTTGATAGATTCTCTCACGATGAAAAGTCCGACACGCTTGAAAGATTTTTTTAAAATCTTGTTTCCGTCGTCTGGTGATGGTCAGTCCAATAAAGGCGATCAGGCATACTATTATGGAAACCATGTGGGACAATGGAATTTATCGGCGGAATACAGGTTCAAAAACAATTCTTCTGTAAGAGGTTACTTCGAATGGTATTACGATGATGCATCGGGAATGGGGAAGTTCAATGGTTGGGACGGTCTATGGGGGCTTGAATATAAGAGCGGTAAGAAAAACTGGCTGTCGAATGTTGTTTTAGAATATTTGGATATGACCAATCAAAGTGGGCCTTTGAATTGGTGTCCGAGTGATCATAGTGATCCTAAATTGGATATAGAAGCTACGGGAGCCGATGATTACTACAATAACTATTTCTATAACGGCTGGGCGCATTACGGACTTTCCAATGGCACGGCAATGGCTAAGTCTTTGTTGTATAATACCGATGGTTATATGAGATACAAGCATAGCAGGATACGGGGAGTACACTTGGGGGTAGCGGGTTATATCGCTCCTGAATGGAAATATAAAATATTAGCGTCGTACCGAACCTCTTGGGGAACGGCTTTCTTTCCGTTAGCCGATACTCAACACGATATGTCGGGGCTGATAGAATGTGTTTATTCTCCGATAAAACTTTCGGGGTGGTCGTTTTCCGCTTCTTTGGCCGGAGATTTGGGCGAGTTATATGGAGATAAATGGGGTATTGCTATCGGTATCAGGAAAAGTGGAATTTTAACAATTGGAAAATGAAGAACAAGATGATGATTCGCCGTATTTTAATAGGATTGTTTTTGGGGATTGTTGTCACCTCTTGTACTCATAATGATGGGGATATAGGCCCTCTTTTCGGGAAATGGCAATTGATTGAGATGTGGGAAAATGGTACAATGACCCCACACGATAGTCTTTACTATAATTTTCAGAGTAGCGTCATAAAGTTACAATTGGTTCATCGGGGGGGAATAGAAAATAGAACAGACGATTATTTCGGGAGTTATGTTCGCGAAGATGACATACTGAAATTTAAAATAATGGAGCCTTCTTGGTTTGACGCAGAACTACCTCCTGTTTTCAAGTTGAAAATGAACGAGGAATATACTTTTTACATTGAGAAACTTACCTCTTCCAAAATGATTTTGACCCGGGGTGAAGATGAACGCTTTGTTTTCCGAAAGTTCTGAATTTACAGATATCGGATTTCCCGATTTTCAGAATCCTCCGAGATTTGCTTGGGATATAATTTAATGAATCCCGACCGGGGATCGAATAAGTCTTCTAATTTTTTAGCGCTGTTTCCTGAGAATAAAATGCCGTTGAGGTCAGAAGTCAGTCTGGCCGAAAACCTTTTGGGGGCGTAAAGTATTGCACCTGTCAGTTTATGTTTATAGAGCCAGATGAAACAAGTGTTAGGATTTACTCCGCGAGTTAAGTACCCTAAAATAGTTCCGACGGGAATTTCACTGCGGACCGACGAATCCAATTTAACGATTCGGTGTGTAAAGATTTCGGAAAATCGAATGTCTTTAAACCGTTCGATAGCAACTCTTTCTCCATTTTCTGTCAGGAGCCAAATACCTTCCCAACTGTCGATTGGAGCTGTATCGAAATAATGTTTGGCACTTTCTTCGGTATAATTTTCAAGAATGAAACTACGATAAGGAGGCTTACTTTCATAACGCCCTTCTTCATCTTTTATCGATGAGGAACAGAGTATACCGATGCATAGTAAAACTATGAGTTTGATTCTCATTAGAATTTATAGTTGAATCCGAAACTTAGTAATTCTTTCAGTTGGAAGTGTCCGAAGTCTTTGTTCAGCGCGCGAGCATCGTCATATCGCAGATGAACAAACAAACGAGTAGAGAAGAAACGGTTGAGGATAAAGTCGAATGTATTTTCCATATCCCCTTGTACATGATCATAGTTGGTGAAATAAAACAGCCTGCAACTCCAAACCATGTTGTGATAGAATTCCCATTTGATGCGCCCTTCGAAGGAGGAACCGTATTGATTCATGCTTTTTCCCGATTTGATTCCAAAGCTGGCCGCATCCATGTCGTCGTTAACGATGAATTGCAAGTTGTAGGAAAGCGGAGAGAGCGATATTGATGTCTCGAAATGTTTTTTATCGTTTTTATATTGATAAGACATACCTAAACCCAAATTCAACTCGGCAGGAGATAGAAATGCAGCCACCTTGTTGTTGGAATTAGTGGCATAACTAGTGAAAAATTGTGTCTTGAAATTCATGGTAGCAGTGTAGTACCATTTGTTGTAGGCTTTAAGACCGAATTTCGAGTTTATCTGGAATAAATCTTCACTGATTTTTACAGAATGCAATGTGTCTTCCGGGGCACTGTTGATGTTCAATCTCCATTGTACTAAATTCTCGAATAAGATGCGTTGCTCTTTGGGATCGTTATATTTGATAGAGAATTGTTGATCGCTTAGCAGATTGACATTGCTCGTCCCTCCTTGATACCAATTCTCCGAAACATAGACTTGGGAAAATTGTATGGACGATTGGAAATTGATTATCCATCGTTTTAGTTTGATTTTTTCTTTTCCCACGTCATTTTTTATAATCAGCGGCTTTTCTTTGATAGAGAGAATATGTTTGGCCGGATCGTTTTCGATCACGTATTGTTTAGGCACTTCCGGTAGATTGTCTGTATTGTAATGTATAAGTTTCGGGTAATTGACGATTACATAGTTCTGTGCTAGATTTCGGGTCTTTTCGGCTTGAATCTCGTCTTGTAACCATTTATCGTCCACCGAAAGAGACTTTGGTTTGAATGGGCATTTTTCGGCCGAGGGTAAATGTTGAAAAGGAGTAGACATCTGTTTTTCGAACACGATAGGTAAGAAAAGTGGGTTGACAGGTATTTCGCCCGACCCTTGCATAGCTCTTATGCTGTCGGCATATTCGAGCATACGCAACATTTTGATAACCGGTAAAATCTGTTCGGTTGAGTCTGTTTCCAATAATGAAAGTAAATTCTTGTCGGCCTCTTGCTGGCGAGCGATCGAGTCGGTATCGGTAACCTGTATGGTTATAGAATCTGATGGCATGGCCATTGTTATACTGTCAGATACGATTTCGTTCGTTATACTATCGTTCTGTTCTATGACAGTCGTTGCGAATACTCCGGTTACAGAAAGAAGACCTATGAGAATAGCTGTAATTCGTGAGTTCATAAGAGTATATGTTTGTATTTTTTAAGATAGTGCAACAAGTAGAGAGTAGAAATAGGTTTATTCGATTATGGCAAGGCGTAGCCTATTTTCGCATCGATTTGCAAAGATAGTGATTATTTGATACAAATCGTTTACCGATAGTCTTTCTTTTGGGTAAAAATTGTAAAGCGTTTCTATCTGCTATGGGCTTTTCTCTCCATGGCAAATGAAAAGTGATAATTCTGTTGAATGTTGCGATAGATTGTGGATTATTTTTCCTAATTTTGCACCTTGTAAATGTAACACATAAACCATATTTTATCGTGGAGACTAAGTATATATTCGTTACGGGGGGGGTGACCTCATCGTTAGGTAAAGGTATTATTTCGGCTTCGTTGGCTCGATTGCTTTTGGCAAGAGGTTATAGAGTGACTATCCAAAAGTTCGATCCCTACATCAATATAGATCCCGGAACATTGAACCCTTATGAGCATGGAGAATGTTATGTGACGGTCGATGGACACGAAGCCGACCTTGACTTGGGGCACTACGAGCGATTCACCAATACTCCTACCACTCGCGCCAATAATATTACAACAGGACGTATTTATCAAAATGTGATAGATAAGGAGCGACGGGGCGATTATTTGGGAAAGACGGTGCAGGTTATTCCGCATGTTACAGATGAGATTAAACGTAACATCAAACTTTTAGGATCGAAGAACCAATTCGATTTCGTAATCACGGAAATCGGGGGAACGGTCGGGGATATCGAATCTTTGCCCTATCTCGAAAGCGTACGTCAGTTGCGTTGGGAAATGGGGAAAAATTGTGTATGTATTCATTTGACCTATGTACCTTATATTGCTGCCGCTAAGGAATTGAAAACCAAACCGACCCAACATTCGGTAAAACAATTGCAGGAGGTAGGTATCCAACCCGATATATTGGTATTGCGTACCGAGTACGAGTTATCTCTTGCTTTACGTAAGAAGGTGGCATTGTTTTGCAATGTAGATCCTGCGGCAGTGATTCAGTCGATAGATGTTCCGTCTATATACGAAGTCCCTTTGAAAATGCATCAACAGCATTTAGATGAAATCGTATTGACGAAAACCGGTTTACCCATAAACGGAGAACCTCATTTGGAGCCGTGGTTGAATTTCTTGCATCGCATGAAAAATGCGACTAAGACCGTACGTATCGGATTGGTCGGCAAATACGTAGAACTTCCCGATGCCTATAAATCTATCAATGAATCGTTGTTTCAGGCGGCGACCTATAACGATCGCAAACTCGATTTGCAATATATTCATTCCGAGAAATTAAATAGCGGAAATGTGGACGCTATGCTTTCTTCTTTAGATGGCGTGTTGATTGCTCCGGGATTTGGGCAGAGAGGTATCGAAGGAAAATTCATCGCTTTGAAATATGCTCGTGAACACGATATTCCGACATTTGGCGTATGTTTGGGCATGCAATGCATGGTGATCGAGTATGCCCGCGATGTGTTGGGATATACCGATGCTAACTCTACCGAAATGGACGTGACGACCAAGCATAATGTGATAGACTTGATGGAGGAGCAGAAAAGCATAACCAATATGGGTGGGACGATGCGTTTAGGCGCCTATGACTGTATATTGGCCGAAGACTCTATTGCTGCTAAGGCTTATGGAACGACCCATATTCGCGAACGGCATCGCCATCGTTTCGAATTTAACAATGAGTATCGTAAAGCTTTTGAAGATGCCGGAATGCGTTGCGTGGGCGAGAATCCCGAAACTCATTTGGTCGAAGTTGTCGAGGTTCCGTCTTTGCGTTGGTATGTGGGAGTACAATATCACCCCGAGTACAATAGTACGGTTCTTAATCCGAATCCCCTTTTCGTTGACTTTATTAAAGCTGCGATTTCAAAAAAATAATTTAGTAATCTCAAAATTGAAGAATGGATAAAAACACGATTTTAGGTCTTGTATTGATGGTCGTAGTTGTGCTGCTTTTCTCTTGGTGGATGCAGCCTACACCCGAACAATTGGAGGCACAACGTCGGTATAACGATTCGATTGCCGCTGTGGAAGCGGAACGTATGGCCGAGGCCGCTTTGGCAGAAACACCCGTTTCGACCGATACCGTTTCGGGAGAAGTTGCCGATTCATTAAAAAATGCAGGTTTGATAGCGCGTTTCGGCGAGTTCGCTCCTTGTGCCGAAGGTTCGGAAGAATTTACTACTTTGTCCAATAATAAGGTGACATTGAAGTTTTCTAATAAAGGAGGTCGTCTTTATGAGGCTGTTTTGAATGATTACATGGCCTATGATTCCACGAATGTGACTCTGTTTACCGGAGACGAAAACGATTATGGATTCATTATTCGTACGAATGCGCGCGTGATCGATACACGCGATTTATATTTTACTCCCGAAATCGATGGTAATGCTGTAAATATGACATTGCAGCTTGCCAATGGAAGTCAGATGGGCATTCGATATTCTTTGCCGGAAGACAGCTATATGTTGAAAATGGATATCTGGCAGAAAGATATGGATCGGGTAATTCCGTCGAGCGCTGTTTATTGGGATTTTATTTGGGACCAGAAAATGCGCCGTCAAGAACAAGGACGTATGTTTGAGGAGAGAAATAGTGCCTTGTATTATAAATTTGCAGGAGACGATGTAGAGCATTTGAGCGAGTCGGGTAACGATGAAGAGAAAGCGACTACGAGCCTTAAATGGATTGGGTTTAAAAACCAGTTCTTCTCTACTGCTTTTATTGCCGATGGAAAATTTAACGACGGAATTTTTACCTCTCGGTCTTTGGAAGAAGATAGATATTTGAAACAGTTTCATGCCGAGAGTACGATAGATTATGATTCGAAAGAGCCGCAGGTTGCCGGATTCAATATTTTTCTCGGACCGAATTCTTATCCGTTATTGTCCTCTTATGACGACGATCTTTCGGGAGACCAGACACTCGATTTGGATAAGCTCGTTCCACTGGGATATAAGTTTTTCCGTTGGATAAATACGCTCATCGTTATACCGGTATTCACCTTCTTGGGTAAATTTTTCAGCAATTATGGCGTTATCATTTTGTTGTTGACGATATTTATAAAGCTCGTTTTATTCCCCTTCACGTATAAATCTTATAAGTCGCAGGCTCGTATGCGGGTTTTAGCCCCTCAAATTAAGGAGATTAATGATAAGTATCCGGGGCAGGATAAAGTGATGGAGCGTCAGCGTTTGACAATGGATCTGTACAGCAAGGCGGGAGTGAATCCTATGGGCGGGTGTTTGCCGTTACTTTTACAAATGCCTATTCTTATTGCGATGTTCACCTTCTTCCCGTCTTCTATCGAGCTTCGGGGTGAATCGTTCTTGTGGGCGAAAGATTTGTCGACCTATGATGCGATCGTAAGTTGGGATACTTATATACCGTTGATAACGCCCTATTTTGGTAATCACATCAGCCTTTTCTGTTTGTTGATGACTATTACCAACTTGATATACACCAAAATCAATATGCAGAATACCGCCGGACAACAACAGATGCCGGGTATGAAGTTCATGATGTATCTGATGCCCGTCATGTTCTTGGTATTCTTTAATAATTATTCGGCCGGGTTGAGTTATTATTATTTCTTGTCGTTGTTGATTACGATTATTCAAACCTATGTATTCCGTAAGTGTATCAATGAGGAGAAAGTTCTTGCCGAGTTGAAAGAGAATCAAAAGAAACCTCGCAAGAAGAGCGGTTTCATGGCTCGGTTGGAAGAAGCGCAACGCCAGCAGCAGGCTGCGTTGAGAGAACAACAGAAGCAACGAAACAAACAACAGCGTCGTCGATAAATAACGAAGGGGAGCAATGCTCCCCTTCGTTATTTATGATAGTTTCGGATTTTTCCCGTTTTATTTTATGGGAAAGAATACTGGAAACATACTACTTTTATATACGATCGGCAAGTGACAACTTCGTTCTCCATCGTTCTTTTTAGTAGTGGCGCAGGTAGTTTATGCGGCAATTAGTGTAGATGATTTTGTAGAAACTGTCTTAGTACCGAAGCATGATTGTGGGTGGCATCTTTTGAGGCATACAATAATGTTATTCGATCGTGGCTCTTTATTTTTTCGACG
>ENA-UESI01000467-UESI01000467.1-human-gut-metagenome-genome-assembly--contig:-NODE-467-length-34057-cov-7.707210_pt1 | contig 34057 bp, 27 predicted proteins | sample MGYA00243005_ERZ508006 | MGnify/ENA primary metagenome ERZ508006 (study PRJEB26167, sample SAMN06115436) | human gut metagenome | host: Homo sapiens | place: China:Shandong | collected 2015-06-10... | reverse complement strand
TGGCATCTTTAACTGTGCCGCTGTTGGCCTGCAGATGTGCAAACATGCCCGGCAGCAGGATTTTTGCCGGATTGGGGAACTCGGCTTTTAAAGTTAAAGTACCGGTACCCTGGGTAATGCTGCGGTTGACCTGGTCAACACGGCCTTTTTCGCCATAGGTAGTACCATCACTCAGCACGATCGTCAGGTTCTCCAGCGGCGCACCACCGTTATCATTATGGGAACTCAAAAGCTTCAAATACTCGTTTTCAGCCAGACTGAACTCCACAAATACCGGATCGGTATTGGAAATAGTGGCCAGAATAGTCTGACCGGCAGTAACATAATTACCTACGGAAAGATCGTTGGTATCGATCCGTCCGTCAAAAGGCGCAACGACATTGGTCTCACCCAGATCAATATTGGCATTTTCCAGCAAAGCCTGCTGTGCGTCGACAGCGGCCTGTGCCTGTTCAGCTTCAGCAACCCTGTTATCCAGCTCCTGCTTGGAAACAGCATTTTGCTCATACAGCTTTTTATAACGCTCCAAATCGCGGCTGGTACGGATCAGGGTTGCCTGAGCGCTGGCCAGCCCGGCCTGTGCGTTCAATACTTTGGCCTGATAAGTTCTCTGGTCGATAGTGAACAGGGTCTGTCCGGCAGTTATTTTTTCGCCGCCCAGGAAATATTTTCCTGTGATCTGCCCGCTGACCTGCGCCATCAGATTGACTTCCTTCTGCGCCTGTACAAAACCTGTATAGTCATAAACGATCGGCGTATCGCGTTTGATAACCTCCATCGTTTTAACCAGCGTTGCCTGGGGTGCCTGCTGCTGTTTGCCGCAGCCAGCCAGAGCCATTACGGTAAATGCCGCTACCGCCATAGCCAAGGCCTTTTTCCTTCGGCCTTTATCAAAAAAACTCAGCATAAATTATCCTCCTCGCATATTCAAAAAAACGGCTGCGCCCTCTAAGAGGGCGCACGGCTCCGCTATTTTCAAGAATACTCTTATTATAATTTATCGCAAATATAAACGCAACCGCTATTTTCCTTGATTAGAGCCTGTTTCCTTAAAATTTCATGCAGTTTCTCAGTTTTTCATTACCTGCTGACTGACCAGTCAGTTTTTTCTTTAAAATAATTCCGGCCTCAGTAAAAATTTTTTCAGATCCGTTGCTGCCGCCGTGGCTTCCAGCCATTCGCCGCTCTCGCTGCGCTGGCAGAACACAAAATTAGTACCGTTATAATACCAGCTTACAGGCACGCCTTTAGTAAAATCAACCTTATCCTTTTTGGTAAGCAGCCGCAGCACAGGCAGCAGATCCTGGTCCTGCAGATTCAAAACCTCACCAATATCAAGCCTTTTACCTGTCTTCGCATCCATATTGAAAGCAATCTTGGCAAACAGCTCCTGTCCCTCTTCGTCCATAACGCCAAAAAACACCATGCTGATAAACCTTTCACCGACAAAAGTCAGCGTATAATCAAGCTCACAGCCACCATTAGGCAGCTTCTGCAGATAAGGCGCCGCCACGACCGCAAAATCACCGTTCACCTTATTCTGTACTTCCGGCGCCTCAGCTACCGTAAAAACAGGAAAAGTTACGCTGCTGCTGTCGTGTACTGCCTGCCTCGCCCTGATCTGCCAGCTTTTAGCCCTGTAACTGCGGTGGAATTTATCGTCCTTATTTTTGCCGCCGCTGTAAAAAGTTTTATTTTTTAACGTCCAGCCGCTGCCCTCATTATAAGACCAGACCCCGGCCAGCTTACCCAGCAGGTCATCTTTATTCAGACCGCTGACGTTCTGCAGCGTCAGCACTTCCAAGCTGCCGTCCTGCTCCATATCCACAGGCAACAGAGAATTTATTTTGCTGACTGCAGGACGCCGATACCCCTTCAGTAAGGTACCGTCAGCAGCATAAAGTCCGCGCTGTTCATAAAACTCTTTCTTTTCAGGCAGCAGCTCATAACTGGCATTGCCATCTGCAAAAGTGATCTTGCTGCGAAAATCAGGTAAAAACTCGGCCGTTACCGCTACGCCTGCATTATCACTGCCGGTAAAGATCTCCTTTACCGCTTTGGGATCAGCAAAGTCAATAATACGGTATTCCGTACTGCCATCGGCTCCGCCCTGCCCCACAGACAGCAGCAGCTGTTCGCCCCGGCCTGTAAAGCCGGCCTTTTCCAGGTTACAGTCATAACCGCCTTTGATGCTGGGCACATATGCCGTCAGCAGTTCAGAATCACTGCTTTTTAACAGCAATAAAAAATCGTGCCGGTAACTGCTGCCACGGGCCAGCTGCCCGCCATAAAGCTCCACAGTCTCCTGCGTGCCGTCACCGTCAACGTCAAGCTGCAGCTGTGCCAGTGGTTCCTGTTCACTCTGCGGTGCCGCAGTAGCATTCACACTCACCAAGACTCCGGCCGCCAGCATAACTGCCGGTATTAGTTTTTGCCAATTTATGATATTTCCCATGAGGGCCTCCATTCTGAAAAATACTTTCATCCTTATACATTATACCAAGTCCTTTACCTTACTGAAAGTTTTTTCTATTTTATCTGCAGATATTTAAATATTTATTTAAAAGTTCTCTCTTTTTCTATGAAAAAATACTGCAAAAAACTTGAAGATATTGTAAAATTATGAAAGACATTATTTTTGTCAGCACTACATTTTTTGTACTTAACGTACTATAAGGAAGGGAAAGAAATGAAAAAAATCTTGATTCTGTTTACAGCAGTTTGTCTTTTGCTTGTGATGGCAGGCTGCGGCGGCGGAGATAAAAAAGCCGCTGATCCCAAGGCCAAAACGGCCGTCTCGCTGGGTATGCTGCGTCTTACCAGTTCGGCGCCGCTTTTCATCGCTTTGGACAAAGGCTACTTTGCCGAAGAAAACCTTGAGATAGATCAGCAGTGGTTTGACGCTGCTCATCCTATTGCCGTAGCTACCGCGTCCTCCAAAGTAGACGTCGGCGCTACCGGTATCACTGCCAGCCTCTTCAACATGGCCGCCAGCGGCCAGAAACTGGCTATTGTAGCAGATAAAGGACGCGAGCAGAAAGGCTTCTCCTCCTCCGCGCTGCTAGTGACCTCTGATAACTACAATAACGGCATTACCAAACTGGAAAACATCAAAGGCAAACGTATCGGCATTACCCAAAAGGGTTCTACCTTCCATTATATGCTGGGCCGGATGCTGGAAACCAAAGGCATGAGCCTGGAAGACGTAGATATCGTGCCCCTGGGTAAACTGAGCGCTGTTATGGCCGCGCTGGAAAGCAAACAGATCGACGGCGCCATCCTCAACGAACCAAATATCACCAAAGTACAGACCGCAGGCTACGGCAAACTGGTCACCCAGGTCGGCGACGTGATTCCCTACCAGACCTCCGCACTGTTCTTTTCGCCCAATTTCCTGCAGAACGAAGACGCAGCCGTGCGTTTCCTGAGAGCCTACAAAAAGGCCTGCAATTACTATTATGACGCAGCTATCGAAAATAAAGACCCGCAAAAGCTGAACGAAGTCGTCAGCATCATCGCCAAATATGTCAAAGCGCCTGAAGCTGACATCAAGTTGGGCCTGCCTTATATCGACCGCGACGGCAAACTGCTGGACAGCGATATCAAGACCCAGATCGACTGGTATACTTCGCATGGCATGATCGAAGGCAAGCTGGACCCGCAGGCCGTTACTAACACCAGCCTGCTCGGCAAAGCCATGCAAAAATAATTACCTGACAAAAATACTCTGATTTTTATATTTTAGCAAACAATACCGGAGGCAGTAGTTGAAATGAAATTAGTTATCGACAATGTCAGCAAAAATTTCATCGATCCTCAGGGCAAGCAGCTGTCCGTACTCGAAAACGTCAGCCTGACTATGCACAGTGAGGAATTTGTAGCTTTAGTAGGGCCTTCCGGCTGCGGTAAATCAACTCTGCTCAATCTTACGGCAGGGCTGCTGTCACCCACCGAGGGAAGCATTTATTTCACAGAACTGGCTGAAGGACATACTCCTGCTATGGGCATCGTCTTTCAGGAAACCGGCCTGTTTCCCTGGCGCAGCGTCTATGAAAACATCGCCTTTGGCCTGGAAGCAACAGGAGTACCCAAGGCAGAACAAAAAGAGCGTATCCGGCATTACATCAATCTGGTCGGCCTCAGCGGTTTTGAAAAAGCGTTTCCGCACCAGCTTTCGGGAGGCATGCGGCAAAGAGTCGGCATTGCCAGAGCCCTGGTCATCAATCCTGACCTGCTGTTGATGGACGAGCCGTTTTCTGCCCTCGACGCGCAGACCCGTACCATCATGCAGGAAGAACTGGTCACCCTCTGGGAAAAGACCAGGCTCAGCACCCTATATGTCACCCATAATATCCAGGAAGCGGTAATGCTGGCAGACCGTGTCGTACTGTTATCCAGACGTCCCGGCAAAGTCAGCAGGGTCCTGACTATCGACATTCCGCGGGCTGACAGAGAAAAACCTGAAAACACAGCTCAGATCGCGGAATTTATCCGCATCATCTGGGAACATATCAGCAGCGACGCCCGTGCGGCACTGATGGAGGTGGAAAACAATGGCTGAATATAAGATCCACAACCGCATGACCCACTGGCAGAAAAGTTATCCGACCTGGATCTCCTTTGCCGCCATCGCCCTTTTGCTGGCAGTCTGGGAAATCGTCTGCAGCAGCGGCCTTATCTCTTCACTGTTCCTGCCCGCACCCAGCGCGATCCTTGCAGCTCTGGGCAAGCTTATTACAGGCGGCGAGATCAGCCGCAGCCTGGCGGCCAGTCTGTACCGGATTCTGCTGGGCTTTGCTTTAGGCAGTATCATCGGCCTGCTGGTAGGCCTTGTGACCGGCACCTCCGCATTGATGGACCGAATCGGCACGCCTATCGTCAACGCGTTGTACCCGATCCCTAAAATCGCCCTGCTGCCGCTTTTCATCCTCTGGCTGGGTATCGGCGAGCTTTCTAAAGTTACGATCATCGCTCTGGGAGTGTTCTTTCCCGTTGCCATGAATACCTATTCCGGCGTCAAAAATGTCGACACACTGCTGATCAAAGTAGCAGTCAGCTTTAATGCCAGCTGGTGGCTGACGATGAAAAGCGTCGTCCTGCCCAGCGCCCTGCCGGTGATCTTTGCCGGGCTGCGTCTGGCGGCAGGCACCTCGCTGCTGCTGCTGGTAGCCGCAGAAATGATTGCGGCCCAGGAAGGCATCGGCGCTTTGATCCTGCATTACGGCGACCTGATGATCACCGACCGTTTAATGGCCGGGGTCATCGTCCTTTCACTGTTGGGACTTGTTTTCAATCTGGGCCTGCAATGGCTGGAGCGTAAAATCGTCCCCTGGAAAACACAAAGCAAATAAAATCTAAAAACCGCTGCGATAAATCGCAGCGGTTTTTTATTACATACATTCTTTAATTGCTTTTGCCATCCGTTTTACGCCTTCAACGATTTTCTCCGCCGGCATATTGGAGAAATTGATACGCATATTGCGGTCGGTTTTACCATTAGGATAGAAAGCGTCACCGGTAACGCCAGCTACCTTCATCTCGATGCATTTATGGAAAACCTTAGCAGCGCTGCAGCCTTCCGGGAAAGTCAGCCACAGGAACAACCCGCCTTCCGGATGAGTCCATTCCGTACCTGCCGGAAATTCTTCTTCCATGGTTTTCAAGATCAGATCACGGCGTTCTTTATAAAGCGCTTTGATCTCTTCGACATGCTTATCCAGATCGTAATTTTCCATATAAGCATCAGCCACGCCCTGATCAAAGTTAGAAGTATGCAGATCAGCACTTTGTTTGATCTTGACATATTCGCTGATGACGTCTTTGGCAGCGGCAACCCAGCCCAAACGCAGGCCCGGGCAGAAGATCTTGGAAAAAGTACCGAGAAACATGACCAGGCCCTTGGTATCCATCGATTTCAGGGACGGCAGGATCTCGCCCTCATAACGCAGCTCGCCATAAGGATTGTCCTCCAGCACCGGCAGATTATGTTTGTTCACGACCTCCATAAACTTTTGCCGGCGCTCCATGCTCCAGGTCCGGCCAGTCGGGTTTTGGAAATCGGGAATAACATAAATGAATTTGCAGCGGTCAGTAGTGCTTAAAATCTTATCCAGCTCTTCCGGAATCAGGCCAATATCATCAGTCGGCACTTCCACAAAAGTCGGCTCATAAGCATTAAAAGCATTCAGCGCGCCTAAATAAGAAGGACTTTCACACAAAACCACATCGCCGGGGTCGAGGAACAATTTGCCGGCAAAATCCAGACACTGCTGAGAACCGGTAGTGATCAGGATCTCATCAGGATCGACCTCGGTATGATATTTTTCTTTCATTCTTTTAGCTATCTTAGCCCTCAGAGTCGGACGGCCTTCAGTAGTCGCATACTGCAGAAGCTGCTGGCCTTCTTTTTCCACCAGGTCATGGGATACTTTGGCGATCTCTTCCACCGGGAACAGCTCCGGAGCCGGCAGTCCGCCGGCAAACGAAATAATATCGGGCTGCGCCGTCAATTTCAGCAGTTCGCGGATCTCCGACGACTGCATACGTTCCATACGTTTTGCAAATTTCATAAGTTCTTCCCCTCCAGCATTATTTGTTTTGTACAATCATAGTATTCTATTTGTACGTTTATAATTAAAAATTCTATCACTCAGCGCTAAACAAGTCAACGGAGAAAATCAAAACGCAACAATTTTCTTGATTATCTGTTTACATTTGTCTTTTTAACAGGCACTTTTTGCAGCAGGCAATAAAAAAGGGCGGCTTAAAGCCGCCCTTACATTATTTCTTAATACATACCACGATATTTCATAGCTTCTGCCAAATGGCCCAAAGCTACGATATAAGCTGCTGTACGCATATTTACTTTATGCTCTTTGGCAGTATCGTAAACTTTCTTGAAAGCGTCGATCATCAGGCTTTCCTGTTTCGCGATAACTTCTTCTTCCGTCCAGAAGTAACGGTACAGATTTTGTACCCACTCGAAATAGCTTACGGTTACGCCGCCGCCGTTAGCGAGAATATCAGGCACAACGAGAATGCCTTTTTTATCCAAAATCTTATCTGCGTCAGGAGTAGTCGGGCCGTTAGCGCCTTCAACAATGACTTTAGCCTGCACTTTAGCAGCGTTTTCTTTCGTCAGCTGCAGTTCCATAGCGCACGGAGCCAGAATAGTAACATCCATTGCCAGCAGTTCCTCGTTACTGATCGGGGTAGAACCTTTATAACCAACAACGCTGCCGGTCTTTTGCAGATGTTTTTCAACATCATACGGATTCATGCCTTTAGGATTATGGATAGCGCCGTTAATGTCGCTCAAAGCAACGATCTTCACGCCCATATCATGGATCAGCTTGGCAGTCCAGCTGCCAACATTGCCGAAGCCCTGTACCGCGCAGGTAGCCTGTTTCGGCTTGATGCCCAAAGTCTTGATAGCTTCGCCTGCCGCTACCATAACGCCACGGCCGGTAGCTGCGTTTCTGCCCAAAGAGCCGCCCAGGCAGATAGGCTTGCCGGTAACGAACCCAGGCTCGAACTGGCCTTTGATCTTGCTGAATTCATCCATCATCCAGCCCATGATCTTGGCATTAGTATTCATATCAGGTGCAGGAATATCCTGTTTTTCGCCGATGATCGGTGCGATCTTGTCGATAAAACCACGGGTCAGGGTTTCCAGCTCTCTTTCAGAAAGTTTGGAAGGATCGACGATGATGCCGCCTTTGCCGCCGCCATAAGGCAAGCCGGCAACAGCGCATTTGCAGGTCATCCAGAAAGCCAGGGTCTTGACCTCGTCCATATTGACGCTGGTATGATAACGAACGCCGCCTTTAGCAGGGCCCATGATAGTGCTGTGCTGGCTGCGGTAGCCGGTAAAGACCTTGGTAGTGCCATCGTCCATGCGCACAGGAATAGACACCTCCATCGTGCGTTCAGGAGTTGCAATGATCTCGGCCGCGCTCGGGTCAAGTTTCATGACCTCGATTGCTTTGTTAAGAGGAATTTTTGCCATTTCAAACAGATTCATAATGATGCCTCCTTTAAATATTTTTTAATTTAAGCACAAATTTATTACGTTTCTAGTTATCCCTACATTTCAAAATACATAGCTGAATTTTGTATAATGTATCCCCTCGACTTTATTATAACTCTAAGCACAAGCGGCAGTCTAGCTATTTTTAGACACAGAAAGAAAATTTTTTGAAAATTTTATCAATTTATACACTTTCTGTAAAATTATGCATCCTCAATAAAATTCAGCCCTTTCATAGCCGCGGAAACTCGTCGTATAGCCGGCCGAAATCCAAACCGCAGACGATCTTATCCTTGTACTGCTCCCGCAAATCTTCCATACCGTTACGCAGATGCTTGGAACTGATACCGTATTCAATCGACAGATAGGCCTCTACAAAAGCCGCCAGATGATCGCAGCACTTGAGCATCGTACCATCCACCGCCCGGTAGCCCTTGCCGTTCTCGTTATACTTCAGGCCGATTTCTTCCGGCGTACAGGTGACTTTGACACCGTCGACGATGACGCGGTTACTGAATTCGTCCTCGGTAAAATACAAAATATCCTCGTGCCAGCCGTGAGGCAGCAGCGGCAGCAGTTTTTCTGCCACCTGACGCTTTTCGATCTCCTTGATCAGATCGTCCAGCCCCTTGATCGAGCGCTTGATCGGCGAAATGATATCGCGGGTCAGCACCTCCGGCAGGTCGTGGAACAGGCCGCACAGGAAATCGTTGACGATACGCTCGTCCGATGCCTGCATTTTTACAGCGCAGAAATAGGCCAGCGTCGCCACGATCAGCACATGCCCCATCACCGAAGTTTCCGGCACCCGTGGCGATTGAGCCCAGCGCTTCTGGAAACGCAGCTGCCCTACAAGATCGATGAATTTACTGGTCTTCCCCTTCAGCGACAGCTTCTGCACGCCCGCCAGATCATAATGATCCTCGATCTCGCTTTCGATCGCCGCCTTAGTCTCTTCGACACCGTAGATCCCCTGATTAAAATGATAGATAATACCAAACTCCCACTGCGTCGCCAGATAATGGGCCGCACGCAAAAGCTTCTTCTCCAGCGGGTTTTCCTGCGGCTCGTCAAAATGCCGCTTCATTTTCGCCATAAACACCGGGTCCAGAGCAGGTATCCGCTGCTGCAGCTCCTCATAAACCCAGCTGTTGAGCTTTTTACCATGCACACGCATCAGCTCGTGAAAAACCGGCGGCTTGATATCAGTCAGCACGATGCGGTGCAGAAATTCAAAAATACCGCCCTCGATCAGCGCCCGCCAGTTCAGCCTGGCCTGATGGTCCTGTTCCTCAAACCGGGCCAGCACATACAAAATCATCATTTTATGCGCCTGCTTGTCCAGCTCCGTAAAGCCGTTAGGGCGGATATGATCGTTCCAGCGCTGGATATGCGCCGCCTCATATAAAAATTCTACAAAGACTTTATTCAGCATTTAGTTCCAGTCCTTTCCTTATTTATATAGCAGATACGGCTGCACCTGCTCCGCAAACTCCTGTGCTTCCCTGTCCCAACGCGGCAGCAGACGCTCCAAAGGCACGCCCGCGCGCAAAGCAGTTTCGCCCAGGGCAATATCTATTTTATAGCCCTCGCCGCCGTAACGGGCCGGATATACCACCTTATCGGGATACAGCTCTTCGATGCAGCGCAGGATATTGGCCCCGGTGACAGAAGCCCGGTATGCCTCCGCATCAGTTATATAAAGCTCCACGCCCTGACACAGCTCCCCGGCAAAAGCGCCGTAAGCCGGGATGAACGCCGCCGGCCGGAAATGCACTCCCGACAGCTGCAAACCGTTCAACTTAGCCGCAAGCTCCTCCTTATCGGCAAAAGGCGCCCCCACATAATAAAAAGGCTTCGTCGTGCCGATACCTACAGAAAGATCAGTATCGCCTAAAATACCCGTCGTCACATAATACAGCGCCGTCGCAGCTGTCGGTATCTGCGGCGAAGTCCCTACCCAAGGCAGCCCCGTGTCCTGCCAGTACATCCAGCGCTGCCAGCCCTGCATGGGTATCACCGTCAGGTCAAGGCCCAGCTTCTGCGTGTCATTGATATACCTGGCATATTCACCGATCGTCAGACCGTGCCGCAGCGGCACCGGGTAAAGCCCGATAAAGCTCTCCTGACCCTTTTTCAGCGTCGGCCCTTCTATCATTCCGCCCAGCGGATTGGGACGGTCAAAAACGACGAATTTCTTCCCGGCCTTCGCACATTCCTCCATGGCATAAGCCATTGTGGAAATATAAGTATAATGCCGCGCTCCCACATCCTGAATATCCACCGTCATTACGTCGATAGTATCCAGCATTGCCGGCGTCGGCCGCTTAGTTGCTCCGTACAGGCTGTACACCTTCACGCCTTTATATTCCGCGCCCTCCACATCGTCGCCGGCAGCGATGGCTCCAAACAAGCCGTGCTCCGGTACAAAAATACCTGTCAGATCAGTCTGTCCTAACAAAATATCCTCACTGCTGCGCAGTTTACTGTCCACGCCCGTCTGATTGGTGATAAGCCCCACGCGCTTACCGGCAAACAGCTGCGCATACTCGCCGAGGCGTTCGATACCCAAAGTGACCGCCGGCCCCTGCGCCGCCGCTTTTTTATGATCTTTGTCCCGCCTGCCGGCATCCGCACAGCCGTACATCAAAACAACTGTCAGCAAAATCAATACAACTACCAATCGCTTCATTAACAAAAAGCCTCCGAATTTTGGAATTTTCCCGCAAAAAGTCAGCAAAAACCGTCATTATTGCGTATAAGTATCAATATTCTCTGTTTTTTCTGCAAATCCCTTTAAATTTTACAAAAAATTATTGAATTTTAGGGTAAAATCTGTATATAATAAGTTGTTATCTATATATGGACAAAATCTGCATGATGAAAGGTTGTGACAAGCAAAAAATGAAAGAAATGGTCCGTTTACAGGGAATATCTAAAAAGTTTGGTAATAACGTTATTATCCCCTCGCTCGATCTGACTATTTACGATGGAGAATTTATTACGTTGCTCGGTCCTTCCGGCTGCGGCAAAACTACCCTGCTGCGCATGATCGCCGGTCTGGAAACCCCTACCGAGGGCAGTATCTATCTGGACGACGAAAACGTCACTGCCTTGCCACCCTATAAACGTGATGTGAATATGGTATTTCAACATTACGCACTCTTCCCTCACATGACTGTTGAGGAAAACATAAAATTCGGCCTGATGATGAAAAAGGTCCCTGCCGACGAACAAAAGGAACGTGTCTCGCAGGTCTTGTATCTTACCCAGCTGGAAGAATTCCGCAACCGCCGCCCGCAGCAGATGTCCGGCGGCCAGCAGCAGCGCGTCGCCATCGCCCGCGCCCTGGTCAACAATCCCAAGGTCCTGCTGCTGGACGAACCTTTAGGCGCTCTGGATTACCAGCTGCGCAAAAATCTGCAGCTGGAGCTGAAAAACCTGCAGCGCGGTCTGGGACTCACCTTCATCTACGTCACCCATGACCAGGAAGAAGCCCTGACCATGTCCGACCGCATCGTCGTCATGAATAAAGGCGTCATCGAACAGGACGATCATCCTGATAATATCTATCACTATCCGGCCACCAAATTCGTCGCCCGCTTCATCGGCGAAAGCAATTTCTTTGAAACTGCCGCAGAAACGCTGGCCCTGCGCCCCGAAAAGCTGAACCTCTGCGAAGAAGATGAAAGCGCAGACAAAGCCGCCGCGCATCCCGAACCTGCTTTTTACGGCACTGTCGTCGATGTTGTTTTTTACGGCACCATCGACAAGGTCTTTGTCCGTCTGGATAACTCCAACCAGACTGTAGTCGCCTATCAGTACTTTGACGACGTCAAACGCTGGACACCCGACGAACGCGTCGGTATCTGGTGGTACGAAAGAGACGAGGTGAAAGTACAGCGATGATGAAAAACGGTAAACTGCTGGTAGCGCCGGCCCTGCTCTGGCTCAGCATCTTTTTCGTCATACCGCTGCTGATCGTCGTTGCAGTGTCCTTCGCCGGACGCACGCCTTACGGGCAGGTCATTTTCTCTTTTACCTTCGATAATTACCTGCGTTTTTTAGAACCTTTATATCTGAAAATTTTTGCCGACACTCTGGTCGTAGCCATCATCACCACCCTGGCAACGATCCTCATGGGCTATCCGCTGGCTTATACCATTGCCCAACTGCCCAAAAAATGGCAGCAACCGGGGCTGATCCTGGTCATGATCCCCTTCTGGATCAACTTCCTGATCCGTTCCTACGCCTGGGTCATCATCCTGCGCTCACAGGGCGTAGTCAATACGCTGCTGTTAAAGCTGGGCCTGATCGACCAGCCGCTGCAGATGCTCTATAACGATATGGCCGTCATGCTGGGTATGGTCTATGCCCTGCTGCCTTTTATGGTGCTGCCCATCTATGTCTCAATCGAACAGCTGGATACACGGCTTTTAGAAGCAGCCTCCGACCTGGGCGCTAAACCGCTGACAGCTTTCCGCAGAGTAACCCTGCCGCTGACCATGCCCGGCATCGCTGCCGGCACGATCCTGGTCTTTATTTCCTCACTGGGGATGTTCGTTGTCCCCGACGTGATGGGCGGAGCCAAATCGGCCCTCATCGGCAACCTGATCCAGAACCAGTTCCTGTCAGCCCGCGACTGGCCCTTTGGCTCAGCACTCTCCATAGTGCTGGCCGTGCTCAGTCTGGTACTGATCATCCTGTACTACAAAGCTCTGCAGGCACAGGAAGGAGGTGACGGCGATGCAAAAGACGTGGCGTAGCCACCTGCTGGTAGCCTATTCTCTGGCTATTCTGGCTTTTCTTTACCTGCCGCTGCTGATCCTGGCCATGTATTCCTTCAACGAATCAAGGATCAACGCCGTCTGGACCGGCTTCACCTTCAACTGGTACGCAGCCCTGTTCCAAAACCGGCGCGTTCTGGAAGCCCTCACTAACAGCCTTTTTATCGCTGTTATCTCTACCATAGCCTCCACCACACTGGGCACGATCGCAGCGATCGCCCTCAGCCGTTACCAGTACAAATATAAACCGGTCATCAACGGCCTCTTATACCTGCCGATCCTGATCCCGGAAATCGTCATGGGCCTTTCCCTGCTGGTCCTGTTCGCCCAAGCGCAGGTGCCGCTGGGCAAAACAACGCTCATTCTGGCACATATCACCTTCTGTGTCTCTTTCGTTGTCATCACTGTCAACGCCAGACTGGAAGGTATGCGGCACGAGCTGGAACAGGCGGCGATGGATTTATACGCCACTCCGTGGCAGACCTTCCGCTACGTCACCCTGCCGCTGGCACTGCCGGGCATCGTGGCCGGCGCTCTCATCGCCTTCACGCTCTCCATCGACGATTTTATTATCAGCTTCTTTGTAGCAGGCCCCAACTCCACTACGCTGCCGCTTTACATCTATGCCATGGTCAAGCGCGGTATCTCGCCCGAGATCAACGCACTGTCCACCCTGCTGATGTTCGCCACGATCACGCTGGTAGTCATCGCGCAGATCCTGCAGCCGCAGCACACCTCCGACAAAAACTCCGATTGATATCACACCCGCTGTGATACAATATAAACAACAAATCAAATGATGAAAGGGTGATCCGACAATGAAAAAACTTTTGGTTTTCCTCATCGCTGTTCTCACACTGGCCCTGGCTGGCTGCGGCGGTGACGCTCCCCAAAAAGACGCAGCTGCTCCCGCAAGCGGCGAAAAACAAGTGCTGAACCTGTTCAGCTGGGCAGACAACTTCGATCCGGAGGTCATTGCCGAATTTGAAAAGCAAAACAACTGTAAAGTAAATTACGACGTTTTTGCCAATAACGAAGAACTGCTGGCCAAGATCCAGGCCGGCGGCGCGCAGTACGACCTCATCCAGCCCTCCGACTACATGGTAGCCACCATGCTGAAGCTGAACCTGCTGGAAGAACTGGACCTGAACAATATCCCCAACGCCAAAAACATCGTCAGCAGCCTCAAGGCTCCTGTCTACGATCCCACCGGCAAACATTCCCTGGTCTATACCTGGGGCATCACCGGTATCGTCTACAACAAAAACTTCATCAAAGAAGCGCCCACCTCCTGGGCAGATCTGTGGAACCCGGATTATAAAGGCCGCGTCATCCTGCTCAACGACAACCGCGAAGTCATTGGCATGGCGCTGAAGAAAAACGGCTACTCCAACAACTCCACTGACCCGGCTCAGGTCGAAAAAGCTTTCAGCGACCTGAAAACACTGGCACCAAACGTGCTGGCCTTCGACACCGATACCATCAAGCAGAAATTTATCGCTGAAGAAGCCTGGATCGGTACCATGTGGTCAGGTGACGCCTCCTACACCTACAAAGACAATAAAAACATCGGCTTTGTGATCCCCAAGGAAGGCGCTACCATCTGGGCCGATACCTTTGCTATTCCCAAAGGCGCTAAAAACAAAGCTTTAGCCGAAAAATTCATCAACTTCATCTATGAACCCAAAGTAAGCGCCAAAAACTATGAATATATCGGCTACAATGACCCCAACGAAAAAGCTCTGGAATTCCACAGCGAAGAATTCCGCAACGACCCCATGCTCAAAGTCGGTATGGATAACATCGACAAAGGCGAATGGCTCATCGACATTGGTGAGGCCCTGCCCATGTACGACCGTTACTGGACCGAACTCAAAACAGCAAAATAATCCGTTTAATTCAAAGAAGTCTGCCGCGATGCGGCAGACTTCTTTTTGGTTCCGCTTCAGCTAAGCAGCTGCAGCAGCTCATCCAAATTCTTTTTACCAAAACTCACCTTTTCATCATAGATCAGACACGGTACACTCATGATCTTATAACGCTCGCGCAACTCAGGAAACAGGTTGATATCAAACACATCCACCTCGACCCCGCCGTTTTCCACAGCCAGCCGTCCAGCCGCCATCACCAGCTCCGGGCACATCGTGCACGACAGCGAAATGACTACCTGCAGGCGTTTACCGCCCGGCAGCGTTCTTACAGACGCCAACTGCTCCTCGCTGATATCCTGACCAGGCCCGGCCGCATTATACAAGGTCACAATGAATGAATTGAACTCGTGACCGCCGGGTACGCCGTGGAAGCGGAAGCCTAACGACGAGCCGTCCCCGCGGCACAGCTCGATATATGGCAGTCCGCCGGCAGTTTGCTCCGCTTCTTCCCAGCGCAGATGACTGCTCAAAGGCGTCAGCTCGTTCAAAAAGCCGCGTATTTCTGCTGCCGCCTGACTATTATCCAGCGCGGCCCGCAGCAATAGATCCTCGGTAAATTTAGCAAAGACCGGCGCCAGCTGCGTTTTGATAGCCTCGGAAATAAAAGTGCCATCGTCAGCAGCAGGCGTAGCCGAAGCCGTACTGCTGGCAGCAGGCTGGACTACCTGTTTTTTCGTCACTGTAAAACGCGGCAGCTGCAGCTTATCATGCAGCATAGCAGCGTGTTTCTCCAGTGAGGTCGCCGCTTTCGCGCCGTCCGACACCGCCGTTACCACCTGCCGCAGATTTTTGATACACAAATCCCCGGCGCCATAAACACCATCCAGATTGGTCTTCTGGTTCATATCCGTCACCAGATAGCCCTCGCAGTCGGTTGCCAGCCCCTCCAGCAGTGGACCGCCCACAGGCACATAGCCCGCAAAAACAAACACGCCAAAAGTAGCGTCCGGTGTCTCGTAACGGGTCCGCTCGCCAGTCTTACAGTTTTCATACACAGCATACCTCAGCACGTCACCGCCGCCTACCTCCAGCAGGGCCGTGTTATACAGCACAGTAATCTGCTCATGCCGTTTCACCTCATCGGCGATCGATCCGGCACAGGTAAAATCATCGCCCCGCACCAGCACCGTCACATGCCGCGCATAACGTGTCAAAAAAATCGCTTCTTCGGCAGCGGCAAAACCGCCGCCCACAACAAACACATCCAGTCCTGTAAAAAATTCGCCGTCGCAGGTCGCACAATAAGCCACGCCGCGCCCACGGTATTCAGCTTCGCCGGTAAATCCCATCTGCCGCGGCACAGCGCCCATCGCCATGATCACGCCCAGAGCTTTAAAAGTCCCCTTATCGGTAACGATCTCCTTGATCTCACCGTCCAGTCTGCTCTCCAGCGCTTCGGCCAGCAAAAACTCCGCGCCGAAGCTTTCCGCCTGCAAACGCATCTGCTCAGTCAGCTCTTTGCCCGACGTTTTGATAACGCCCGGATAATTCACCACCTCAGACGTGATCGTGATCAGCCCGCCGATCTTCTCTTTTTCGATGACCAGCGTCTTATACTGGGCCCGCGCCATATAAACGGCAGCGGCAAGGCCCGCAGGCCCGCCGCCGATGATGATGACATCATACATCCGTTCCATGATCAGATGATGCCAACCAGATCAAGGCTGGGTTTCAAAGTGCTGGCGCCCGGCTGCCATTTGGCAGGGCACACCTGATCGCCATGCTCGGCTACAAACTGCGACGCCTGTACACGACGCAGCAGCTCGTCCGCATTACGCCCCACATTCCCGGCGATAACCTCATAAGCCACGATCTTGCCTTCCGGATTAACGATAAAGCTGCCTCTTTCAGCCAATCCGTCAGCTTCGATCATCACATCGAAATCTCTTGCCAAAGCACCGGTCGGATCAGCCAGCATCGGATACTGGATCTTTTTGATAGTTTCCGAAGCATCATGCCAGGCCTTATGCACGAAATGCGTATCGCAGGATACGGAATAGATCTCACAGCCGATCTTCCTGAATTCTTCATATTTATTAGCCAGATCCTCCAGCTCGGTCGGGCAGACAAAAGTAAAATCTGCCGGATAGAAAAAGAACACCGACCATTTACCTAAAATATCTTTTTTGCTAACCTCTTTGAAATCATTATTGACATAAGCCTGTACCTTAAAATCACTCACTTCTTTGTTGATCAATGACATAATAAATGCCTCCTTATATAAATATAAATTTAGTCGTTTAAGTTAGCTGTCGCTAACGCACCTTTAATATAACATATGTCATTTAAAAACGCAAGGGAAATTTATTTGAAATTAATAATTATTATCGCAGACTTGCTGGAACGTTTTTGATAGCCAATCAATAATAACTGACCCGCACTGAACTAAAGGTTTTAAACCACTTCTTCTATGAAAAATCAAGTACCTGATATGAAGCTTGTTCATATCAGGTACTTTTGTTTTAGTTACATCCTTGATAAATCAATATGGGCTCAATAATACTTCGTATTTGCCGACTTCGTCGGTATAGGAAATCCACGACGCTTCCTATTCGGTCGCGTCTTTCGGATAAGTTCGCCGTCACGCTTATTCACTGCGCTGACGCTTGTGACTAAGCGGCGCTCACTTAGAATGTAAATCTTAAACCCGCATTGACGCTCCACTTTTTGTTGATGTCGCCGCCGAAGCCCCGCTCCACTTCACCGTAGAAGCTGCTGTCTTTACTCAGTTTGATATTAGCGCCCAAGCCCAGCTCAAACCAAGTATCGCCATAGTCATTATGCTTGCTCAAAATATCGTTAGTACCACCGGCGTCCGAGGTCAGCTGCAAGTCGCGCTTACCGGCAAATTCATGCAGCAGATCGGCTTTCAGATAGATATCGCTGCCGTTTTTGATCTTCTGACCCATCACAAAACCGATTCGCCCGATAGCGCTGTTCATCCCTTCGATATAGCCATTAGCGCCCCTGTCGGTGGTGTAACTGATACCACTCAAATGCCCCAGCGTAAACTGTGCCTGTGGCTCGAAGAACAGTCCCTGCTGGTAATCAAAGCGCTGGCCGTATTCCACGCTGATGCTGTAGGCGTGTTCCTTATAGCTGGCTTTGTCAGGGAAGTCCCCGTAAGATTTCAGGTCGGTGTCAAAGATACCTGCCCGTGCCGTGACATTGGTATAGGCGCCGCGTTGGCCCTGCCAGACGCCGTATAAACTGAACGCTGTCAGTTTGTCCTTGCCGCTGCCTTGAGTATAATCACCAGTGCCGTCGCCGTAGTCCACGGCAAAACCATAGGTACTCCTGGCATCGGCTTTTTGGTCATAACCCAGCTGGTACAGGTTGTAACGGCCTTCGTAGCCTAAACCGCTGAACCTGCCCGCCTGCGTCCGGACCCAGATGCCGTCTGCCCGTTCGCTGCCATTTCCCAATGCACCCAAACGGCTGCGCAGGCTGTCGTTGGTATTACGCCACATGGCGTAGCTGTTATCGGCGTCAAACAACAATACTTTGGTATCGTTATTCGCTGTTTTCACGATTTTTGTCAAATACCACTGGTTGGTTTCTTCGTTTAAAATCGGCGTTGCGTCCCAAAGGCCACCGTTATTGGCTGTCATACCCTTAAATTTCAGCTTCCTGCTCTGGTCATCTACCAGCAACAGTCTGCCTGTCAGTTCCGTATCGCTGACGATACTCTGGTCGTTGACATAAACAGCGTACGTTCCTGTGCCGGTATTACTGTTATTGACAGTGATTTCATCGCCGATATTATTGGCCAGATCAGTATCCAGATAAATACTGCCGCCGCTGCCCTGCAGGTCGCTCATAGTCAGCTTCTGATAGACAGGTACCGCACGCAGATTCCGCTTCAGACCAGCACCGTCTGTCAGATCAAGCACGCCGTTATTGATCGTTAAGGTATTGTTTAGTATATAATCACTGTCAGCCTGCGCCAGACGTAAAATACCGCCGTCTAAAACAGTGCCGCTGATGACAGCACCGGCTTCGATATACTGCAAACCACCGCTGCCGACAGTTGTATTAGTGGCCGTACCGCCGCTGGCAACGATCTGGCTACCACCAAGCAGGGCAGTTACCGTGCCCGTACCAGCGTTGTTGATGATCTGGGTACCGCCGCTCATAGTTGCAATGGTGCCAATACCGGAACCGCCGACATAACCGATGATCTGAACGCCATCTTGCATCAAAGTGATACTGCCCGTACCAAAATTACCATTGTAGCCAATGGCCTGTTTACCAGCCTCCATAATTTCAATGCTGCCCACAGCCGACGAACCAGTCAATCCTATGATCTGGCTGGCATCAACGCCGGACATCGTCGTGATAGTACCAGTGCCGCCATCATTGACCTGTTGCTGACCATTATTCATACTTGCAATAGTACCAACACAGCTACTGCAGCCACTGTAACCCACGATCTGCAGACCGCTGTTCATTACATTGATCGTACCTGTGCCACCACCCTTATAAGGATCAGCGCTATAACCAATCATTTGTGTCCCGGCTTCCAGCGTATCAATGCTGCCATTGGTCAAACCAGACAGCCCTATCATCTGCATTGCACTGACACCTGACATTGTTGTGATACTGCCGCTGTTGCCAGCCCAGATCTGTTGCTGACCATCGGTCATGCTTATTATTGTACCGCTGGCATTTATATAGCTCGGATTACCAATAGTCTGTTTGCCGCCATCCATGTTACTTATCACACCTGTGGCACTAGTCCTTATATATTGCAAGCCGCCAGACATAGTTACAATCTCAGCATGAGTATCCTTTTCCAAGATTTGTGAGCCGCCATACATCGTATCAATACTGCCTGATCCGGCGTTAATAGCCTGTGACCCGCCGCTCATAGTACCTATATGCCCCTCGGCACCGGCTGATTTGATCCACTGCCAGCCATCCAGCATCGTCCCCACAACGCCGCTGCCACCATGGATTGTTTGCACCTGTTGATTATAGGCGCTGGTAGCGTTCATAACGCTGACAATACCTACGCCGCCGGAAATCACCTGATTTCTTTGCGTACTATCGCTGGTATCCATTGCCTTAATAATACTGGTGCCACCATAGACATAATTTTCCTGTGCATTGACATCAATGATACAAGTACCGCCGGAAACATAAGTCTGGGTCTGATTACTGCCTATATTGACATTGCCATCCAACACATCAATACCACCAAAACGATTTTCAGTAACACTGACATTACCACCAGAAATGGTTAAAGGTTGGAATCCGCCTACATGTATACCTATATTCAGTGACCCGCCATCAGCTACATCTACTGTAGCCTTATTTGTACCTATATTACAGATACCACCACTTTTTACATGTACTTCATCATAATCACCTGTGCTGTTTATATTGCTGGTTTGCCCGCTCTCAACATTGTAAACAGCAGCCTCAGCCTTGCTGAAAATCATTTCGTCCACATAGCCTGCCAGTGTCGGTAGTGCTTCATAGGCATAGGCCTGCAGATCTTCCTGCTGCGCTTCGCTGACTGCCTGTTTAGGCAGCGGTTCCGGCTGTTCAGCTGCTGCCAGCGCCGCTGCCGGTGCGGCAGCGTTGACCAGATTCATCCCCATCACTACTGTTGCCAGAATACTTTGTGCCTGTAATTTCTTCTCTCTCTTTTTCATCACTGCTCACCCTTTATCTTCTTTTTATTCACAGACTGTTTCTGCGGCTTTAGTTTATAGTCTGCCATCAGCCGGTCGATGACTTTGTTCACCGCTTCCGGCGTGATGTAGCGGCTGCATTCAAACTGCCTGTCAGTGCCTTTATGCCGCGGACACCATTCAAAATCTTTATGGTCGAATACTACCCGCGTATCGTTCCAGCAGCCGTTGCAGACATGGTAGCTGATGACACGGTACGGCGTCGCAAATTCATTTATCGGCAGTGTAAAACCGCTGATCAGCACTACCGGTATCCCTACACCGTTGGCTACCCAGCTGAGCCCGCTGGACAGACCCACGAAAAAATCGGCATGGTATAAAAGGTCGATCCGCTCCTGCAAGGGTCTGCGGCCGGTAAAATCTTCCGCTCCGTAAGGAATGATGTTAAATCTGCTACCCATACCGTAATTATTTTCCCGGTCGATACACAGTACCCGGTAGCCCAGCTCTTTGAGGTGTTGGACCACATTCAGCCAGCCGCGGCCGTTGTTCCAGTACTTGGCCTGACTGCTGGCCTGCGCCGCGATACAGACGTAGGGTTCTTTGATCCTGCGTGTTTTATTCTTTGGCAGCAGTTTGATGCGCTGTTCGTCCACTTTCAGCCCCAGGATGCAGGGTGCGTTTTTATGCAGCCCCACTACTCTGAAATCTACCGGCTGGTGTTCCCTGTCGTCGCAGGGAAAGAAAATGCCCATATAATAGCTGGCGTACAGTCCTTCCAGCCGTTCTTCTGCCTGGACAAAGTTGATTTCCGGGTAGCCAGGCTTGATGATCTCGATCATATCCTCTGCCATGGCGCAGTACAGTTCGCATTTATGCTTTTTTCTAAAAATTTCAGCATAATGGAACCAGGCTAAAATATCTCCTAAAATGCCGACCGGGAATTTGATCAGCACTTTTTTACCCTCTAAATTTAAATCATGAGCGAAAATCAGCTTGCCTTTTTCGTAGACCTCGATGCGGAAATCGACAAAATACTTTTTACTGCTGGTCACCAGCACGCCGCTGGCAGCGGCATCGTACAGCGTCAAACAGGCTTCCCTGTCCAGGAAGCGCACCCGGTAATCACCTGCCGGCACTTCGACGCGGGCGCCGTAGTTAAAGTCGAACCGGATGCCTGGCTGGCCGCTGTCCTGCGTGACCGGACCGGCATAAAAACGCATATAGGGTTTGACAGCGGTGCTGTCAGAATTGCCCTTGCTGCTGGCTGCATCGGCAGTTTTACTACTGCCGGCGCTGTTTACCGCTTCTTTTTCCAGATGGTCAGACTGCCAGCCTTTCTCTGCTGTTTTCACTTCAGCCATCTTATTTACTCCTTTGCTTTCAGCTTCTTTTTCTGCTTACGATGTTCCATTTTTATATAAATGCAGCAGCTGCAAAATCTGCTGTACTTCTTCCCGTGTATAAACATCCTGTGCTTCTGTAGTATGTTCCTTTGCCTTAGCAGCTCTGGCTTCCGCCCACTCAGGAACTGTTTTGACATCAAAAATATTTTCCAGCGTGCAGTCGAAAACATTAGCGATACGCAGCAGCAGCTTCAGAGTTACTTTTACATGACTATGTTCAATATTGCTCAGGTGAGTCTGACTGACCCCGATACGCTTGGCCAACTCCTGCTGGCTGAGCTGACAGGCAGTGCGCAGGAATCTGATATTGTTGCCGAGCTGCTGTAAACACTTTTCGTCATACATTTTTGCGTCGCCACCCTTGCTACAATTTTTAAGCACAACTTTTAGTTACATATCTTTTATTAAAATCATTGATTATTTGTTATTGATTTAAAAACATTTGTTAAAATAATATTTCAATTTATTATAGCACGTTTGTACCCCCCCGCAAGACACTCACTTTTGCTGTGAGCAAAACTTTTTCGAGTCTTGGGGCGCATTACGCCAGCGGCTTTAAGACTATCGGCGTCTGCGCTAAGACTGTGCTTACCATCGTCCCCAAAATATTCACACCGTTTTTTCTAAGCGTTGATAAAAAAAGACAGGCAGAGGAATAAAATCCTCTGCCTGTCTTAAACATTTATTCAATTATCATTCACTTAGAACGTGAAGCGTAACCCGGCATTGATCTGCCAATCAGTACGGATATTACCGTTAAAGGTCTTTAATGCATCAAAATACAGGTTACTGTTTTTGGCAAGGCCCAGATTAGCGCCCAGACCAATTTCGTACCAGGTCCCAGTCAAGTCACCTGTCTGCAGGGCCAGACTGTCAGTACCATAATAAGCTGTTGCACCGCCGTTGCCGCCAAAGTCATGCAGCAGCGACGCTTTAAGATAGGCGTTGCTGGGACGCCCGCTGACAGTAAACTCTTTGCCACCCAAAATACCGACGCGGGTCACGGCACTGTTGACACTGTCCTGTCTGACATTGACACCATTGCTGACCATGTAATCAACGCTGTTGATATGTCCCAGGCTCAGTTCTGCCTGCGGTTCTACGAACCAGCCCGCATTCAGGTTCTGTCTGTAGCCATATTCGGCACTGATGCCGTAAGCCCAGGTGTCGTAGTCGGACTTAGCGGCATTGCCGCTCAGGTCTACCAGCTTGAAGTCGTTAGCAAGCTTGCTGCCGCGGGCTATAACGTCCAGATAAATGATAAAACTACAGCTGTGCCGGTAATGGAGCTCAGGTCACTGCCGGAGAAGGATTTGTCGTAACCGACAGTGATATACTGTTTCTCTGTACTGCTGCCGGCTGCCAATTCACCAAAAGTAAATTTATCGGCAGTATTATTTTTCAGGTCGGTACTGAACCGGAAGGTGTTGCTGCCGTTCAGCTTCAAAGCGCCATCAGAGGTTACAGTGCGACCTGCGCTGCTGCCGCTGAAGCCCAATGCCGCATTTTCCAGCCAGGTCTCACTGGCCGCACCTGTGATAGTGGCATTGCTCAAGAAGTTTACCGTACTGTCAGCGGCATGGATCGCATAGCTGACGTTACTGTCTGCGCCTTTTGACGCCGTAATGTTAAGGCTGATGGTATCTGTGTCCTTGCCCGAAAGGTTCACTGTGGCGCCGCCTTCAGCATAAACGCCGTAGGCTTCGGCAAGCTTACCAGCCGAGCCTTTATTACCCTCAGTGCCGCCTTTACTTGTATCGCCGCCAGTTCCACCAGTACCCGCTGTAGCCACAACGTTAAAAGTATCAGCATTGATATTTGTGATGCCGCCTATAACTTTAGCGCCGTAAGCAGAAGCATCAGCTCCATCACCGCCGTCGCCGCTGGTTTGATTCGCTGCTTTACCGGTACCGCCATTGCCACCTACAGCACTGATATTTACTGTTCCAGCTGTAATAGTAGCTACAGCACCACTGTTTGTAACACCAAAAACTATCGCCGTACTGCCATCACTTGCTTTGACTGCATCAACATTTTGCGTATTTGAAGAGGAGACCCAGTTTTCGCCGTTGTCGCCGCCATTTCTGCCCTTAGCCGCCACAGTAAAAGTGTCAGCACTCAAAACTGCAACACCACCGGCAGCTTTGATACCATAAGCTTCGGCCGCACCACCGCTACCACCAATACCAGCTACTTTATAACTGGAACTACCTGTGCCTCCGGTACCGCCTTCTGCAATAATATCAACAGATTGTGCTTCGATAGTACTAGTGCCAGCAGTAACATTAACGCCTATTGCCGTTGCTGAACCACTATCAACACCTTTAAAGCCATCCTGGGGATTATAAGAGTCATCCTTTTTACCAACACCACCATCATCCCCACCACTAGTTGCAGTTATAGAAACCTTAGCAGCTGCGATCATACCCACTCCCCCGGCACTATCAACACCCATAGCCAATGCTGCACCACTGGCCATACCGCCAATAGTATTATAAGCGCTCATATCACCACCTTTGGCATTGACGGTGATATCCTTCGCTTCCAATCGTAGTGTACCATCTGTAATATCAGCAATTTTTGCTTCACCAAGTCCTCCCAGAACTGGCTGTTCTGCAAAAATATGGTAGACTACATAACTGCTTCCACCACCGATACCATCCACAACGATATCCTGGACTTTAATAACATTATTACCGCCCAGTACTTTTACAGCAGCTGCCGCAGCATTACCACCTTTACCACTGTTTGCATAATAGCCATAGCCACCATCACCACCCTTAGCCTTAACAGTAATATTGCCGTTGATAACAGCAGTACCGCCCTGTCCTCTGATTGCAGCTGCATCTGCAATACCACCATCATTCGAACCCAGAGTCTGCCTGTCGGCTGGATCCAGTCCACCCACATAGCTGCCATCTCCACCAATACTTTCGACAGTAATGGAACTGGCTGTTATTTTCAATTCATCTTTCACTTTGATACCATATGCTTCGGCAGCACCAGCCGCTGCTCCTAAGGTGTAGCTTGAACCAGCATTGCCGCCAGTAGCCTGGACTGTAATATCAGCTACAGTTACCTCATGCAGACCTTCCCTGACATCCACGCCTACAAATACATCACCACCGGCACCACCTTCGGCGTCAGCAAGATGTCCATTAACAGTAGAGCCATAATAATCCGATTGCCCCCCTACGCCACCTTGGGCAGCGACCTTGATCGCACTGCTGATATCTTCATGTATAACTGCTTCCAAAAATATATTGCCGCCTGCGGCAGCTGGATCACTACTGCCGTTGCCTGCGTAACCCGCTCCATTAGAACCTGCTACGGAAGTCGTACCTTTACCGTCAGTTAATTTAGCAGTCAGCTCAGCAGCGCTGACTTGTGACAACAAAATGCTGCCGCCGCTGGAATAAACGATGGACATCGCCATTAATGTGTGTAAAACCTGTTTTGCCAATCTTCTTTTACTGTGCATTTTACAGCCTTCTTTCTCATCTTCATCATTATTTTAGTGATACTTATCTTTTAAAAAATGTTTTAACAACGCTTCATAATATGAAATAGACTCGCTATATTTACCTTTTTTATACAAAATCCTGGCTGTCATCATGATGGTTTCTACCGTATGTCCATCTAACGGTTTTAATTTGTTCCACAGTGATTTTTTGACATATTCCCAATATAATTCTTTTTCGGGCGTGTCAAAATAATAGATATGCCAGGGTTTTACGTAGTCTATATAATGCACGATCACTGTATCTTTTTCTGCTTTCAGTGTTGTATTATTGATAACGATACCGTTAAAAATCTGCGGCAGTTCAGCAAACTCGCCGTCGATAACGCCATTGAGCGCGTCCTGGTCGCCCCATAGGATTTTGGTATCGCCAACGGCTTCCAGCCACTGAAACAGCTGCTGTGTCAGCTTCTGCTGCCGCCATTTTTCCAGATCCATCAGCAATACGCCCGAATTGAAATAGCGGCCGTTTTTCAGTCCGATACGTTCACAACTGCGGTCCTCGCCATAATCGCGTACAGCACCCAAAACCCGGCCCTGCAAATCTGTCTGCCACAACGGCAGAATATCCCCTTTGCAGATAATATCGGCATCCAGATAGATGATTTTGGTTATCTCCCGCGGCAGCATATCGGCAAACAGATACCGGTAGTACATAGCCTGCGTGATATGCCCCGGCGGCACGACGAAGGTCATGCCTTCCGTACTTTTGATTTGATAAAAGCGCAGCGTCAGATTACGGTACAGCGCTTCTGTCTGCAGTAATTTTTCCACATCCTCCGGCAGCAGTTCGTCATAGATAATATGTACAACCAGCTCATGCCCGATATTATTGTGTGCCAGCGACGTAATGGTGATACCGGCAAATTTGCCAAAATTTTTATCGATGCCAAAACCAATGTTGATCTTTTCAGGCACTTTTCTTCTCGCCTCCTCTCTCTGATCTAACAGCAATTTTTGATTTATTTTTGCTTTTCAGCCAGCATCGACCGCCTCCTTCGCTTTAAAAATGAAAAATATATCCTCACAGCAATTGCTGCGGTTATAGCCTTTTATTGTTTCGACAGGCGCAGCAGCTGCAAAAGCTGCCGCACTTCCTCCAGCGTATAGGCCTCCTGCTTTAACATGCCATTTTCAGCCTGTTCCTGCCTCCAATCCAAAGCTGACCTGGTATCTACAAGTGTTTCCAGCGTGCAGCCAACAGTATTGGCGATACGCAGCAGCAGCTTCAGATTTACTCTCACATGACTACGCTCAATATTGCTCAAGTGGGTCTGGCTGATACCGATACGCTTGGCCAGCTCCTGCTGACTGAGCTGACAGGCAGCACGCAGGAAGCGGATATTGCTGCCGATATTTTGCAGGCATTTTTCGTCGTACACCTTCCCACCTCCACTCCTGCCTTGCCAAAAATATTGTTCTGCCTTTGCCTTACTTTGCTGAAAGTCTGATTTTGTTTACTGAAACTTTAAAAACATTTATTAAAATAATATCCGCATCTATTATAGCACAGTTGTACCACCCCACAAGACATACCAACGGATATATTCGACGCAGTTTGGCTGTCTTTTGCCCTTACGTTTTGCCAGCCGCCAGGAGAGAAGGGAAGCCGCACGGTGTCACGGCTTGCCGGACACTGGTTTAGTGTTTTTCCTTTGAATTTTCTTTTCCTTTGAATTTTCTTTTCCTTTGAAATTCCAATTTTTGCTTTTTAATTTAGATTTTTGTTTTTTCTTTATTTAGATTTTTTAAATGTTCATTTCTTTTGGCGGCAAAAGTAACATTAGACTTTCTTGAAAGAAAGTCAACAAAGCTTCCTTGTGCTGGTAATTATAATTTAGGACTTTCTTTTTATTTATGCCGCTTTCTTGAAAGCAAGCGGCGCAAAGAACTTCAGCGCTGTTAAGCTTTGGATTGCGCTTCACTCGCTGTACGCGCTCCGGGCAACTCGGTATCACATGGAAAATTAAAATGCTATGCTGCGCATAGCATGCCGATACCTCAGACATACCCTGCGCCTGCTTGCAGCTGCGTTTCGCTCATCTGCCAAATCTTCCCAATGCGCTGTAAAACCCTCTGCATCGTACGTTTTACTGCTATAGTAAATAATCATTGATAACATCAGTCTCCGATACCGTGCTTATGAAATTTAGCAGTAATTTGTACGATGCAGTGTTTTGAGCGCATATTGTGGTCCAGTCCGTTGTGTGCACAACGAGCTGTAAGCGCTGGAGGGATTGTTTGAGGCATTGTTGCTCAGATGATCTATCTTCGGCAACAATGCCGAGTTTCGCGGAGCCGCCGTTGAGCAAAGCTAAATAAAAATCTGCGACGTGCCGGCTTTTATTGCCGTTTTACCGCATTAATTGCAAGTGTTAACGCTGCAAATAATGCGGTAAAACGGACAGCGTAAGAGGCGATTGCATAATGAGCCTCTGTAGATTGGTTCGTTTCTTTTACCGCCAAAAGAAACGAACATTTTAATAATGAAAAAGTAAAAACTAAATTCTTAGCATAGGAAATCTTTACCTTTCATCTTAAAAGGTCATTAAAAAACCCGCCTGCATTTGCAGACGGGTTCAGACAAATCATTCTACAAAACTATTCTGTTGTCTTTACAGGATTTTTTGAGCCAGTTCTATAAATAACTGCATGGCTGGAGACTGCCATTTGTTTTTATGATAAACGCAAACTGCGGTGATCTGTTCTCCCGCCAGCTCCGTTTTTAATTCCTGCAGCAAACCGCGTGCCAATTCGTCTCCTACTGTAAACCGCGGTAAAAAAGCCACTCCCACATTGCTGATGACACTCCTTTTGATCGCTTCGGTACTGCCGACTTCCATGGTACCAGTCAATACGATGCCTTTACCGCGCAGATAACCGTCAAACAGCTTATGATAAATACTTGCCCTGTCACTGGTCAGCAGGCACAGTTCTTTTTGCTGCTCAGACGTAATAAAATCACAGTCAGCTCCACACAATGACGTGCTGCCTACAAGTACCAGCGGAAAGGCCAGCAGCTTTTTGATCAGCAGCGCTGTCCCATAACCGCCAACATTATAATGGATACCCAGATCAACGCTGCCGCCTGCTACCCTGTCACGGATCTCGTAGCAGTTCAGCGCCTGCAAAGACAGCCTGACCTCCGGGGCCTGCTGCCTGAAAGCCTGCAGCACCGGTTGGATGCGATAAGTAAGCAGGCTTTCGGGTATGGCTATCTTCAATTCTCCGCACAAGGCCTGTTTATCTTTACCATAGTTCTGCAGCTGTCTGACGTTTTGCAGGATCGTGTCGATATAAGGCAGCAGGTCATGCCCGGCCTGCGTCAGCACCATTTTTCTGCCGATCTTTTCAAAAAGCCTGACTGCCAGCTCCTGTTCCAGCTGCTGTATCTGAAAAGTAATGGTAGACTGCGTGTAATTGAGCTGCCTGGCTGCTCCCATGAAGCTGCCGGCCTCAAGAATAACCTTCAGTGTCTGTAAATATTTCAGTTCCATAACTGTCTCCTTTATTCATTTTTATCGAATTGTAAATCCAAATATTTCAATTTGATTGTATATTCTTTTGATGCTATTATAAACAAAACGGAGGTTGATTGCAAATGAGTTATGATGTATGGCTGTCTTTTTTATCTTATGCGGTGGTAACTGCCATTTCACCCGGTCCCAATAATATTCTGGCGCTGAACGCTACCGGTAATTACGGTTTGCGGCAAAGCCGCAGTCTGCTGGGAGGTATTTTTCTTGGTTTTTTGGCGATCCAGCTGCTGTGCGTTATCAGCAGCAGCTTTTTAGTAACGTTACTGCCGGAGCTGCTGCCATATATGAAATACGTCGGCGCAGTCTATATCTGCTGGCTGGCCTGGCATATAGCTGTCAGTAAACCAATGACTACAGATTCTGATACTGCCGCATTATCTTTTTGGAAAGGTTTTATCCTGCAATTTGTCAATATCAAAATCATTCTATGGGGACTCACTGCTTTTACAGCTTATATCCTGCCTTATTATTCGGCTCCGCTCACGATCTTTGGTTTTACCATGCTGGCGGCACTGATAGGCAACGGCGCCACGTTGATCTGGGCTCTTGCCGGATCAGCTTTCAGCAATATTTTACAACGCTATTGGCACACAGCCAATCTGGCGATGGCTTTGATCCTGGTTTACAGTGCTGCCAAACTGCTGTGGCAGGGCTAAGCACACAGTCTGGAATTAATGTCCGATATAAAAACCGCAGACTTGCATAAGCAAGTCTGCGGTTTGTTTTTTTATTTACACTTTTTTATTGTGCGGACTGAGCCGGCGTTTTCATATCTACCAGCGGTTCATAGCCCGCCGGCGGTTCGGCCGCCAGCCACTGCTGTTTGCGGTCACCTGCGGCAAACAGATGCGAGTCGAACCACATATAGAAGAATTTTTCAGCCGGCACAACGACATAGCCGTCCTGCAGATGATCGGCTGTATCATAAGGGTCGGCCATGATCAGCACGTCGCTGCTGGTGATGTCGTCCGTACCCATGGTGTCGTAACCGATAATGATGCGCCAATGTCCGCCCCAGTCTACATTTTCAACCATAATGGGGACATTACGCCTGAGATGATCAAGCACAAAGTTTTTAAATTCCTGCGTATTCTGCGGCGTTTTATCTTTATCAGCCGACGAGGTTACCTCCCAGCCTTTTTTCTTAAAATATTTGACCATGCCTTTAGTATTGGTACCGGTGTAAGCTTTGGTGCCCATGATCTTCCCGATGGCCAGCTCGTCTTCCTCGCTGCGTCCCAGGAAATGCTCGACCACCATCAGTGCTGCAGCAGGGCCGCAGGTATATTCGGTCGTCTGCTGATAGGTACGGAACCTGGGCAGCAGCACCAGCGAATCAGTAGGCTGCATATTATAAAAATCAAGCTGCTGAAAATAAGGTGATTTCGGCACATTGGCCAGTCCGTTATAAGACGAAGCTCCGGCGCTTTTGGTATCATACCCCTGCGGATACGGTATCTGATTTTCGTTGCTCATACCCAACAGCAGTAAAGCTGCTGTTGCAATCAGCAGCGCAGCAAACAGTTTCTTTTGTGGCATTAGTTTCCCTTCTTTCTCAGTGACGTTTCTGCCAGCCCCTGACCGCATCTTCTAAAGCGGCCTTTTCGTTAGGCAGATTGGTGCTTTGCACTCTCTGTAATAAATATTGCATGGCGGCTCTGATCCTGCTTTTATCTTCTAAAAGCGCAAGTACGTCATGGCCGCTGACTGCCAGATCTTTAGTATGAACAGGCATCTTGCTGCGGGCCAGTTCCAGCACCGCTGCCCCCAAAGCACGCCCTTCCGCCATCAGTTCGGTATTCTTACCGGCGTGAGTCGCGCCCATATCTGCTAAAAATACTGCTACCAGCTGTTCAAAAGCAGCTGTCATTTCGTGATTATCTTTAAAGATCCCGCTGGCAGCCTCGCTGCGCAGCCAGCGCAGCAGGGTCCGTTCTCCGGTAACCAGCATGGGAGCAAAGCGCATATGCCTTGCTACCAGCCAGACTACTCTTTTGACAAAAGGAGCCGGGTAACGCAGCCTGTTTAAGATGGCTTCTGCCATCACGGCGCTTTCAGCTTCGTGACCGTAGTCGCTGGGCTGTCCTTCTTTATTCAGCTTGCGGATACCGGGCAGGCCTTTAGCTACATCGTGCAGCAGCAGAGCCCAGCGGATCGCCAGCTGACGCGGGCTGTTGTCGATAGCCGCCAGAGTATGCTCCCACACATTGTAACAGTGAAAACGCGGGTTCTGCGGTAATCCTGCCAAATGCTCCAGCTCCGGTAAAACATCGATCTCACGATAAGCCCCCTGTTCACGCACACGGCAGCGTCCAGCAGCCAACCCGGTCGCCAGCAGCATCATCAGGCCTTTGCCGGCCCATTTGCCTAGCAGCAGCTTGTCCAGCTCCGTCCGTACCCGCTCCAGCGACAGTCCGGCGCTGCGGCTGACAGGAAAGCTGTAGCTGTGCGGCAGGTAATAGGGAGTATTGGCCGCGCCAAATGCCGGTCCTGCACCCTGCTGCTGCACATAATCAAACCCCAGCTGCCCCACAAAGCGGCAAGCCCGGTACATGCGCAGCGCATCTTCCTGATAACGGCGCTCTGCAACACCGACAGTCCGCAGTATTTGCTGCTGCAGGTCGCGCCGGCCGCCGTGATAGTCATAAACATTGCCAGATAGATCCAGAGCCATGGCATTGACTGTAAAATCGCGCCGCGCCAGATCACTTCGCAGGTCGTTACAGTACCAGACCTGCTCCGGCTTATGGGCATCTGCACCGTAGGCTTCGCCCCGGAAGGTGGCAACTTCGGCTGTCTGGCCGTGCTGATGTACAACGACGACGCCAAAGTTCTGTCCCAGCTCGCCGATGACCGTGAATCCGGCCGGTTCCAGCAGTCCGATGACCTGTTCGGGGCGGGCGGAAGTCGCAACGTCAAAGTCGCCGGGGACCTTTCCCAGCAGCAGATCACGTACAGCGCCGCCAACTACATAGGCCTCATGGCCCTGCTCTGCCAGCAGCGTCAATATTCTGTTGATGATGGACGGCAAAATAAATTGCCTGTTTTCAGCAGTCATAATCTCACTTTTTTTAATTAATTTATTCTATCATAAAATTTCAAATTTCAGCAATATTTCACACAAAAATTTACTCACTCTGGTCGATGCCGCCATGAGGCAGCGAATAATCGACGGCAATACCAAAGTATTCCCACAGCACGCCCTTCAAGTCTTCTTTAGTATTGATGGCATAACGGTACTTGACGCGCCCGCCCAGATAAAATTTTAAAAGATTGCCCCGAATCGTGATATTGCAGTCCTCACGAAACACCGAGATCGCCTTGCCTTTATTGATTGGTGAATCTGGATGCAGGTCGGTATAAATACAGGCGGGAATAAAATCCATGTCCAGCTGCGGTTCTTCCGTAAAGCCAAACAGTCTTTTCCAGGGTTTGCGCCGTTCTTTCTGCCACAGCAGCCAGCCAAAAAAGGGATCGCGGCTGAATTTATACTCGCTGATACCGTCGCTCTGCACTTTCTCAACAGTCAGTTCCAGCGGGCAGCGCGGGCTTTCGCTGTTGACCCCCACGTCAGTCAGGTAGCTTCTGCCGTCCAGCGCTACGCACATTACCCGGTGCCGACGGATCTGATATTCTTCCAGCCGGTCGATAAAACGGGCCGCATAGCTGGTGACTTGATAACCCAAAGATTCCAGCAGCCAGTTATACAGACCGTTCAGCTCGAAGCAGATACCGCCGCGGTTCTTCATAATGATTTTGGCAAACAGCTCGTCATGCTCCAGCGAGGTCAGTTTACCACTCAAAATATCCAGATTCTCATAGGGCACATATTTCAAATGCGCGTCCTGCAGCAGCTTCAGCGTTACCAGGTCTGGTGCCGGTACGTTTTGCGGCAGGTGCAGCTTGCGCAGATATTGACATAATTGCCAATGGTTCATCAATGCGGCTTTCTTTTTCATTCCCATCACTCCATCTGCAATTATTCTCTTTCTTTTATTGTACCGCAAAATTGCGCCCAACGGCAGAAAAATTTCCTTTGCCGCAGCTGAGCTGCATTGAAGAAAATATGGCTAAAAGCGCATAAATAGGTTAAAATAAAGTTAGAATTAACCTTATCAGTGAGGCGATGAAATGAGCAATAAGCGTTACGCGCAAGTTGATAAAGAATATTGTGTAGCCTGCGGCACCTGTGTCAAGGTCTGTCCGAGGCAGGCGATCAGCGTTCCCGACGGTATCAGCGCCGTTGTAAATCCTGACCGCTGTATCGGCTGCGGTCTGTGCGCCCGCGAATGCCCGGCTTCGGTGATCAGGGTGGTGACTGCCGATGTCTAAACGCAATCACTGGTATGATTATCTTTGGCTGCTGACAGCGCTTTATCTGGCGCTGGGCTTTTTTAATATTCTTTTCGCCTGGCTGGGACTGCTGTGCTTTTTTATTCCGCTTATCATGGCTTCCTCCTTTGGCACCAAATCATACTGCAATAAATACTGCGGCCGTGGTCAGCTGTTCGAGCTGATTGGCAACAGCTGGAAGCTTTCGCCCAAACGCGATATTCCCGCCTGGCTGCGCTCACATACTTTCCGTTACGGCTTTTTACTATTTTTTATGGCGATGTTTGTCAGTATGCTGTTTTCTACATATCTGGTCTTTACCAATGCTCTCCAGCTTCATCAGACAGTCCGCCTGCTGTGGAGTTTTGACGTGCCCTGGCACTGGGCTTACAGCGGTGCAGCCGAGCCGTGGGTGGCGCAGTTTGCTTTCGGGTTTTACAGCATCATGCTGACCTCCAGTGTTCTGGGCGTTATCACGCTGCTGCTGTTCAAACCACGCTCATGGTGCGTCTATTGCCCTATGGGCACAGTAACGCAGCTCATCTGCCGCTGGAAGCACCACAAATAAAGGAGCAGGCTAATGTTATTGATCAGGCAGGAAACAGACAGCGACCTGGACGCTGTTTATACACTCATACAAACGGCTTTTGCCACAGCTGAGCACAGCGACGGTACAGAACAGGATCTGGTAGTGGCACTGCACAGCAGCGATGCCTTTATACCCGAACTTGCACTGGTGGCAGTCGCAGACGCTAAAATCGTCGGCTATATCATGTTCACCAAAGCCAGCGCCGGCGGCCAAACGCTCCTGGTGCTGGCACCGCTGGCAGTGCTGCCTGATTATCAGCAGCACGGTATCGGCAGCGCTTTGATC
>ENA-UESI01000466-UESI01000466.1-human-gut-metagenome-genome-assembly--contig:-NODE-466-length-34067-cov-8.210121_pt1 | contig 34067 bp, 35 predicted proteins | sample MGYA00243005_ERZ508006 | MGnify/ENA primary metagenome ERZ508006 (study PRJEB26167, sample SAMN06115436) | human gut metagenome | host: Homo sapiens | place: China:Shandong | collected 2015-06-10... | reverse complement strand
TAAATAATCTTAGAAAGTAACGATCAATTGAGACCACAAGGTCTTCATTTTTGCATCATCATGAGCAGTGTTTTTCAGGTCATACCATTCGATACCAGCTACCATGTTTTTAGCTACAGTGTAGTAACCGCCAAGCATGTAACCTTTGAAACCATCGCCAGCATGATCTCTGTAGTAACCGTTCATGGTGTGTTGGATTGCAGTGGTACCTGCTTGTTGATAATATTTAGCAACAAAGCCCATGGAACCAGGTTTATTAGCTTTAGCGCCGCCCAAAGTACCGGTGATTACAAAACCGTCATCATCACCATCAAAATCATCAACATCAGATTTCAGATACATAGCGCCCAAGGAAGCTTTATCACCGAAGTTGTAGGTTGCACCAACATTCCAGATATTGTTATCATCACCAGTGATAAGACCAGTGCTGTCTTGTTCGAATTTAGTATAGCCAACCTCTGCATTCAAAGCGCCGACTTTACCATTAACGCGTGCACCATAAATTTTGTCAAAGCCCCAACCACTATAAGCATTGGTCGGTTTGCCATAGAAGGCTTCAAATTTTACTGCTTTACCGAAAGTCAGGTTTACGCCATCATAACGAGTATCATAGATGTTACCGTCAGCCAGGTTCAGGTTTTGACGGCCTGCGGAAACGCCCATGCCGCCGATTCTACCAACGAGGTAAGCACGTTGGAACTCAGTACCTTCACCAGCTTTGTCATCTGCTAAATCTTCATCATTCTGCAGCATACCAACATATTTCCAGTCGTCATTGATTTGACCAGTGATGGAAATACGGGAACGCAGTTTGGAACGATAGCCGTCGATATCGCCGGAATAATCGGTGTAGTCATAACGGATCTGACCAGTGATTTTTACGTTGTCAGATTTTTTCTCCAAAGCTGCAACACGAACGCCAAGGCTGTCCAGTTCATCAGCAAATTCAGCTGCCAGACGGTCTACGTTAGCGCCTTTAGCCATTGCTTTTGCTACGATCTGAGCCATTTCGTAACGGGTCATCAGGCGATCGCCACCAAAGGTGCCGTTGCCATAGCCGTCAACGATACCAGCTGCTGCCAGTTTGTTGACAGAGTCATAAGCCCAATGGCCTGCCGGCACATCGGAGAAGGGGTTTGCAGCATAGGCAGAAGCAGTTACGCCCAAAGCCATTGCCATTGCGAGTACTAAAGATTTTTTCATGTTTCTTTCCTCCTCGGAAATTTATTAAGCTCAGCTTTCGCCATTTACAATAAATTCCGAAGCAAATAAACCATACGAGTTACCTAGTTTCCTCTACAGGTTACCTGCTCTGTTCAGTTATTATAAACTTAAAAAACTATAAGCTTTAGTTTATTTTAACCGCTCTGTTTAGTTTTTGCAATACTAATTTATATTTATTTAATTTAACTAAAAATCAGTAAATTAATCGTTTATTCAATTTTTAATAATAATATTTTTAGAAAAAATAAAATTTTATCCTTATCGTTCCTGTATTTGCTCAAAAAAAAATTTTGTTTTTCTGTTCAAAAATATACAAAAACGGCCACTTTACAGTGGCCGTTTGCATTTAAACCTATTATTCAGCTTCTTCTACAACCAGCTTCTTAGAAAGTAACTGTCAAGTCAGTCCAGATGATCTTGTCTTTATCACTGGTATCAAATTTAGATTTAGTATCATAATAAGCAGCAGTCAGGACCATATTTTTAGCAACAGTATAGTTAGCACCTACACCATAACCTTTAAAGCCCTGTCCATCAAAGGTATTGGCATCAGTAGTATGGGCAATATAAGTCTGTCCGCCTAAATCATAGTAATTGGCAAACAGGCCCCAGGAACCTTTTTCAGCAGCTTCCGCGCCTTTGAAGGTCAGTCCTACTGTCCAACCGTCATCATCAAGGCCATCAAGATCAACATCATGATAGCTCATATCACCTTTAAGGTACATAGCGTTCAGACCAAAATCGCCAAATGTAGTGCCAGCTCCTACGAACCAGATCGCATCATCAAGCTTGCTGTTTTTAGCTAAAATATCTTTAAAGTTAAAGTAACCCGCAGAAGCGTTGAATTTACCAAAATCAGCAACGACAGCAGCGCCGGCATAGTTACCGCCGGTAGTTCCAGAAAAACCTAATTTATCAAGATCGTCAGTGGCCTTGCCGGCAGCGCCGATGATCTTAATTTTATCGCCGTAAACAACTTCCACGCCGTCAGCACGGTTATCATAAATATTGCCGTCAGCAAAGAAGGCATTATAGCGGCCGGCAGTTACATCCATACCACCGAGGCGGCCTTCAAGATATGCGCGCTGGAAATCAGTACCTTCGTCGCCGGAATCAGTCGACAGATCCTGTGTATTCTGCAGCATGCCAGTATATTTCCAGCCATCATTGATCTGACCGGTGATCCAGATACGGGAACGCAAAGTGCTTTCATGACTGTTAGGAATACTGCCTTTACCTTCATGGTTAGCATACAAAGCACGGAACTCACCGGTAATTTTGACATTATCGGATTTTTTCTCCAAAGCTGCAACGCGCACACCCAAAGTGTCCAGCTCATCAGCAAATTCAGCTGCCAGGCGGTCTACGTTAGCGCCTTTAGCCATTGCTTTTGCTACGATCTGCGCCATTTCATAACGGGTCATCAGGCGATCGCCACCGAAGGTGCCGTTGCCATAGCCGTCAACGATACCAGCTGCTGCCAGTTTGTTGACAGAGTCATAAGCCCAATGGCCTGCCGGCACATCGGAGAAGGGATTGGCGGCATAGGCAGAAGCTGTTACGCCCAGTGCCATAGCCATTGCAAGTACTAAAGATTTTTTCATGTTGTTTCCTCCTCGGAAATTTATTAAGCTCACGATTTTACAGTCAGTTAATAACCTCCGAATTTCCTACTGATACGAGTTGCCTTGTTTCCTCTATTTTCAGAAATTTTTTGTTCTTATACTGCTTAAAACCACAAGCTCTTTTACATTCTAGAGGCTTTCTGAGTATTTTGCAAGCTAAATTACTATTTATTTAATTAAACTAAAAATCAGTAAATTAATTGTTTTTGATATTGATTTATTATTTATTGCCCAACAATTATATTTTTATTGCTTCTCCTTCATTTCTTTCTTTGAAACTTTTATCAGCAAACAGTAAAAAATAAGCCAACCATTTAAATGGTCGGCTTATTGCAGATAAAGCTACTGATTTTTGAAATTATTTAATTTGATCTACTTTTTTCAAATAACTGCGTACAGTTTTAGCAAATTCTTCGCTTTTCCAGTCACTGCGTACAGTCAAAGCTTCTTCGATTTCCATATCGCTGGAATATTTTTTAGTATAATATCTGCCAGTCACCTTATTCAGGAAGGCAAATTCGCCGCTCATATCGAGCTGCAAAGTAGGCTCACGGCGTGGGAACAATATCTTATCATCCAGCTTGTCAAGCGACATGGCGATAACAATATCGGCACCTGTTTCACCGGCAATGCGTTCCAGATTAGCCTTGCTGAAATCAGAAATCTCTTTAGTGCCTACAGCTTTTTCCACAACGTCCTCGGCAAGCATGTCAAATTCAGGAAATTTAAACCTGTCCATGATCTCTTCCATATAGATCATGCTGGCGGTAGTATTATCCTCCACGTGATTAGCCAAGGGAACAACAGCCAGTTTTGCCGCTTCAGCCTTACCTGCTGCCGGCAATACAAAACAAACAGCCAAAACAGCCATTAATACAAAATTCATAAATTTTTTCATTAAAGAGCCTCCTCTATACCAGATTAACTATCTACTCTGAACATCTTAGCATATTTTCACTGTAAAAAACAAGAGGCGATACAAATTTGCTTTTTTCACAAGCACCTTTGTTAAATTTTATTCTGCTGGCTTTAAAAATACAAACGCTAAAAAATAACGTCAGCCGCAACGGCTGACGTTATTTTTATAAAACTGCTGGTTATTTATCTGTAACTTTTTTGAAAGCATTACGCACTACATTCTGCAGCACTTCATGCTTCCAGTCACCACGTACGGTAACGGCTTCTTCGATAGTTCTGCTATCACGCAGATCTTTGTAATAATAAGCACCGGTAAGGGTATCCAGCGAAGCAAATTTGCCGCGCAAGTCCATTTTCAAAGTTGCTTCCTTACGCTGCGGCATCCGCTTAGCATCAAGTTTGTCCAGCTGCATAGCCACTACAACGTCAGCGCCGGTAGCCTGAGCTACTCTCTCTAAAGCGGCTTTGCTGTAATCAGCAAGGCCATTTTCACTGCCGATAGCTTCCAGCACTACATCCTCACCCAAAAGGTCAAATTCAGGATAACGGAACAGCGCCAAAGCTTCCTGCATGTAAATTGTGCCGGCCACTTCGTCGCCGGCAACATGATTAGCCAGCGGCACAACGGCTACTTTAGCCGCTTCGGCCCTACCGCCTAACGGCAGAGCAAAGCAAATCGTTACTAACGCCAAAAGCACATAATTAAAGAATTTTTTCATTATTTACCTCCTTCAGTAAAAAGCATCTGAAGATATCTTAACACATTTCCTAACAATCAAAAACTGTTTTGTTGAAAAAAGCGGCTGCCTAAGCAGCCGCTTTTAAATTTGCAATATCTAATTCAGTTAAATTAGAAAGTGAAAGTCAAATCAGTCCAGATGATTTTATCATCATCTTTGCTGTTAAGTTTATTCTCGGTATCATAATAAGCAACAGTACCAACAATATTTTTAGCAAAGGTGTAATTAGCACCTACGCCATAACCTTTGAAGCCATTACCATCAAACGTGTTGGCATCAGTAGTATGTGCCAAGTAGGTTTGACCACCTTGGTTGTAGTAATTAGCCCAAATACCCCAGCTGTTAACTTCAGCAGCTTCAGCGCCTTTATAGGAAACGCCGAATACATAACCAGTATCATCAAGTTTTTTACCATTAACAACTTCTGCAGCTCCGTCAGCATCACCTTTCAAATACATACCGGAAAGAGTAACATCACCGGCGGTATAGGTGAGACCAGCATGCCAGATAGCATTCTCTGCATCTTCGATATCGCCAATATCTTTAACATTGATGTAACCTGCTGCTAAATTCAACCCTTTAGCGATATCAGCAGAAACTTCGCCACCTGCATAGTTGCCGTAAGTACCTTTAGTATCTTTGGGCAAGAAACCAAGGGTTCCGTCAGTGCCTTTACCAACATAACCAGTTAATTTTACTTTGTCGCCATAGGAAACTTCGATACCGTCAGCACGGGTATCATAAATATTACCATTAGCAAAGAAAGCATTATAACGACCAGCTAAAACATTCAAACCACCGATTTTACCTTCTACATATGCACGTTGGAAATCAATATCATCTTCGTTGCCTTTGTCATCAGAAAAATCTTGTACGTTTTGGATCATACCAGTGTATTTCCAGTCATCGTTGACCTGACCTTTTACCCAAATACGAGAACGCAAGTTATTAGTGTAACCATCTTTATCGCTGTCTTCATACAAATAACGAGCTTCGCCGGTGATTTTAACGTTGTCGGATTTTTTCTCCAAAGCTGCAACGCGAACGCCCAGGCTGTCCAGTTCATCAGCAAATTCAGCAGCCAAACGATCAACGTTAGCGCCTTTTGCCATTGCTTTTGCTACGATTTGAGCCATTTCATAACGAGTCATGAGACGATCGCCACCGAAAGTAGCGTCGCCATAGCCGTCAACGATACCAGCTGCTGCCAGTTTGTTTACGGAATCATATGCCCAATGACCTGCCGGTACATCGGAGAAGGGGTTTGCAGCATAGGCAGAAGCAGTTACGCCCAAAGCCATAGCCATTGCTAATACTAAAGATTTTTTCATTGTTATTCCTCCTCGGAAAATTATTCAGTTTATAATTTTGCTGCTTCGGAATAACTTTTAGCAAGTTTTTATTGTGGCGAGTTGCCTTGTTTCCTCTACAATTAAGCTGCAAGCCGCTATTCCATAATCAACTGATTATAAACTTAATTTATTTTACCTTGTTTTTACTATTTTGACAAGTATTTTTTATCTTTATGCGGTAAAAAAGCAGTAAAAATGCTATTCAAGGTTAAATTTTCTAAGTATTTATGCAATTCTATACATTTTGTAAATAATAAAACAAAACAGGGCAGTAATTACTGCCCTGTAAGATAACAAAATCATTTAGTTTTTAAAGCACGGTCAATCTCAACGCGCACGGCACGACCCCATTCTTCATGGACCCAATCCCAACGGCTGGTTAAAGCTTCGGGGATAGTTTTATCGCTATAGATCCTATGTTTATAAAAACTATCATTCAATCGATTGTATACCACAGCATAGCCTTTTAGATCCAATTTCAATGTTCTTTCTTCACTGGAATCAATAATTGAGTCATCCAATGCGTCAAGCTGCATGGCGATAACCACATCTACGTCACCATCCTTGGCGATAGCACGTAAAACAGCTTCATCAGTAACATCGGTAATATGGGCTTTTTCGATGGCAGCAGTCAGCTTGTCGTTTTCTATCATCATATACTCGGGATAGTCATTTAATGTTCCGATGGCTTCCTGATAGAAGATCTGTCCAGCCAACTCGTCTCCCTTCACATTATTGACTAAAGGCAACAACGCCACTGTAGCTGCTTCGGCAGAACTGAAAGCAGGAACTGAAAAACAAACGGTCATAATAGTCAGAATAAAATATCGCAGAATCTTTTTCATTTATTAACTCCTCCAACCGCATTATATAATGCTCAATATATTTATATTCTAGCACAAATAAAATTATAAATACAGTATCTATAGTAAATTTTCTTTAGTGCTCCACTCAAAAAATAAAAACAGGACAGCAAATTGCTGTCCTGTTTAATTGTTGCCACAACAACTTTACTAATAACTAAGATTAGAAAGTGAATACAACCTGGCTCCACAAAGTTTTTGCTTTCAAATCAGTAACTTTGTCTTTCAGGTCATAGTATTCAACTTGACCTACGATATTTTTAGCAAAAGTATAGTTAGCGAATACACTATAACCTTTAAAGCCCAGCATATCGTCTGCAAGACCATTCATGGTATGATCAGCATAAGTAGTAGCACCTTGATCGTAGTATTTTGCAACTAAGCCCCAGCTACCAACTTTAGAAGCTTTAGCACCTTTATAAGAAGCAGTGACTACATAACCATCATCATCAAGATTGGTATTCATGTCATCACCTTTCAGATACATAGCACCCAATTGGAAATCTTGTCCAAAATTGTAGTTAGCTTTTACTGCCCAAATATTATCATCTTCATTTGTTGCAACTGTTGTACCAAAGGCTTTAACCTCTACATCTTTAAATCCATAGTAACCAGCACCCAAATCCAAGCTACCAACTTTACCGCTTAAATCTGCATACCAAGTTTCTCCACTTTGAGCACGTACAAAAGAAGAAGGAGTTGCTTTACCATAACCAGCAGTCAATTTAACGTCTTTGCCATAGGAAAGTTGAACACCGTCAAAACGGGTATCATAAACATTACCTTCAGCCAATTTGTTATTGTAACGACCAGCCTGTACAGCTACGCCACCGATTTTACCGTTGACATAAGCACGTTGGAATTTAACGGTTTCTTCACCAGCATCGTTTTTCAGGTTTTCGTTGTTTTCAAGCATGCCAGTATATTTCCAGTCATCGTTGATTTGACCAGTCATCCAAATACGGGAACGCAGTTTAGTAGAATAACCATCAGCATCTCCGCTATTATCTTGGTAGTGATAACGAACTTCACCAGTGATCTTTACGTTGTCGGATTTTTTCTCCAAAGCTGCAACGCGAACACCAAGGCTGTCCAGTTCATCAGCAAATTCAGCAGCCAAACGATCAACGTTAGCGCCTTTTGCCATTGCTTTTGCTACGATTTGAGCCATTTCATAACGAGTCATGAGACGATCGCCACCGAAAGTAGCGTCGCCATAGCCGTCAACGATACCAGCTGCTGCCAGTTTGTTTACGGAATCATATGCCCAATGACCTGCCGGTACATCGGAGAAGGGGTTTGCAGCATAGGCAGAAGCAGTTACGCCCAAAGCCATAGCCATTGCTAATACTAAAGATTTTTTCATTGTTATTTCCTCCTTCGGAAATGTTTTATTTTTATAAAACGTTCCGGAAGGGGCTCTGCACGCTTCAGTGTGCTTCATGCGAGTTACCTAGTTTCCTCTACTCAGCGCACTATTTTGTTTAGAAGCCTTCCTCAACGCATTATAAACAGTTATAGAACAGATATAATATAATTGTTTTCCAATATATATTCCCCTGTTTGTGGATATTTTACATTATTTTCAGAATTATTGCAAGTTATTTCGTAAATTTTATTACTTTAACTGATATTTATCTATATTTTCTAATAATTCATTAGTTTTCACGAGTGCTGCCTGCGGCTATTTTACAGGCAAAATCTATTTTTACAGACGTCCCTTTTATAAGTTACTTATTAAAGGCTGCCGAAGCGCATGCCAAAGCTATTTTCAACATATTTAAAAAGTTTATAAACCTAATTTGTGCAGCGTTAAAATAGCAAACAAGGTAAACTATAAATACAGAAAATTATCTGCAGCAGCTAGAAAAATCAAAACTTTTTCGCCTGCCGCAAATACCTGTAGCAACAACCTTTTTAGAAGGAGGGATATTGTATGAAAAAACAAGAATTATCATGGAAGGCCGGCGGCCAGCAGGGCGAGGGCCTGGAGAGCCTGGGCGAGATCTTCGCCGCAGCGTTATGCTCTTTGGGCTACGATGTTTATGGCTACCGCCAGTTTTCGTCGCGCATTAAGGGCGGGCATACCAGCTACAAGCTGCGCATAGCCAACCACCCTGTCGCCACTATCGCCACAGGCTGTAACCTGCTGATAGCGATGGACCCCGACACTTTGGCAGTGGATGCGCCGGAATTAAGCACTGAAGGTGTTTTAGTAGCCGATACCGCCTGGCTGGCAGAGGTGAAACCTAAAGTCCGCACCGTTGCCCTGTCGTGGAACGAGTTAAGCAAGACCGGTGGCAAAGCTTTGCCGAAAAACATTTTGGCGCTGGGCATTACTGCCGCTTTACTGGGTATAGATACAGCTAAACTGCTGCCGCTGCTGGAGAAGCAATACGGACGCAAAGGCGCAGAGGTAATGGCAACCAATCGTCTGGCTTTGGAAACAGGCCACAATTATATCAAGACCAACTATGCCGACCTGCTGGGCACTTTTACTATGCCGAAGCTGGAAAACGCTCAGCCGAAGCTGTTTATGCTGGGCAACGAGGCGATCGCACTGGGCGCTTTGACGGCGGGGGCAAAATTTATGTCGGCCTACCCGATAACTCCCTCTTCGGAAATAATGGAATATATGGTAAAATACGCGCCTGACGAAGGCGGCGTGATGCTGCAAACAGAGGACGAGATAGCCGCCTGTACGATGGCGATTGGCGCCTCCTATGCCGGCGCCCGTGCTTTTACAGCAACGGCAGGGCCTGGTTTATCGCTGATGGCGGAAGCTATTGGCCTGGCAGAAATGACCGAAACGCCGCTGGTGCTTGTTGATACGCAGCGGGGCGGCCCCAGCACAGGACTACCGACCAAGCATGAACAATCCGATTTAATGGCTGCTATTTACAACACTCACGGCGATACGGGCAAGATCGTACTGTCACCTTCTTCCATTGAAGAAGCGTTTTACTACACTTTCGAGGCCTTCAATCTGGCCGAAGAATATCAATGTCCCGTTATCGTGCTGTCTGACCTGCAGCTTTCCTTAGGCAAGCAGTCGGTCACCAGCCTTGATTACGACAAGCTGCAGATCCGTCGCGGCAAGTTGATCAAAGAAGGGTTGCCGGAGATCAAATCGCCGGAATATTTTAAACGCTACGACCTGAACGCCGAAGACAATATTTCGCTGCGCGCCCTCCCGGGCACGCCTAACGGCATTAGCCTGGGTACAGGCCTGGAGCACGACGAAGTGGGCCGGCCTTCGGAAAACAAGGCCATGCGCACAAACCAAACAAACAAACGTCTGCGCAAAATGCGTGGCGTTATAGATACTTTTGACCAACCGCTGTACGAGGACGCCCCTTATGCCCAAAGCGACCTGCTGATCATTGGCATGGCAGGCACCAGGGCTGTTATCAGCGAAGTGGCTGACGAGCTGCGCGAAAAAGGCCTGCGGGTCAACCATGTGCAGATGCGTCTGCTGTCGCCTTTCCCGGTCTGCGCACTCAACCATTATTTGCAGGAAGCAAAAAAAATCGTCGTCGTCGAGCACAACGCTACAGCGCAGCTGGCACGGTTGATTAAAATGAATATGCCGCCTTGCCCGGAACTACACTCTATTTTGAAATACAACGGCGATATTTTCTACAAAGAAGAATTGCTGGCCAAATGCAAGGAGGTGCTCTAAGATGTCGACCTTAGCTAGTTTCCAAAATCAAGTCAAACCTAACTGGTGCCCAGGCTGCGGCGATTATGCCGTACAAATGGCTTTGCAGCAGGCAGCGGTAAAATTAAATCTGGAGCCCCATCAGCTGGCGCTGGTTTCCGGCATTGGCTGCAGCGGCCGCATGGGCGGTTATTTGTACGCTTACGGCATGCACACTACCCACGGCAGGGCACTGCCCTTCGCCCAGGGTGTTAAGCTGGCCAACCCCGATCTGACCGTTATTGCCTGCGGCGGTGACGGCGACGGTTTTGCCATTGGCACAGCGCACACTATCCACGCTATGCGCCGCAATGTCAATATAACTTATATCCTGATGGACAACCATGTTTACGGCCTGACCAAGGGCCAGACCTCGCCCCGCAGCGACGTGGGCTTTAAAACCAAAACTACGCCGACGGGCAATATCGAAACCCCGATCGCTGCTTTGGAATTGGCGCTGGCTTCCGGCGCGTCCTTTGTAGCACAGGGCTTTTCGGCCCAGCTGCCGCAGCTGGTCGATCTGATCGTAGCCGCTGTCAAACACGAAGGTTTCTCTTTCGTCAATGTGTTCAGCCCCTGCGTAACCTTTAACCATACCAACACTTATGAATGGTTCCGCGAGCATCTGAGCGATGTCAAAGATATCGCCGGCTACGACCCCCATAACAAGGGGCTCGCCGCCCAGCACATTATGGAGCATGAAGGCATGCTGACCGGACTGATCTACGAAAACGACAGACAGTCGTACGAACAGGCCAGCGGGCTGGCTGCTGCCAACACTATTAAAAATGTTGAAAAGATGCCTCGAGCCAATTTTGAAAAACTGCTGGAAGGTTTTAAATAATGTATTAAAGCAAAAAGCCACCCGAACGGGTGGTTTTTTGCTTTGTAATATTTATTTTAAAATTACTACGTTTGCAGTAATAATTTTAAAACTACTACATTTGTAGTAATAATGTTATAATAAAGTAAATTTGGCGGCAGGTGATGAAGATGCAATACGGTTTAAATGACAAAATCATAATGGCCATCAAAGACCTGGCACAAAGGTACGCGCTGCACAAAGTCATTCTTTTCGGCTCGCGCGCAAGGGGCGATAACAGGGAACGCAGCGACATTGATTTAGCCGTCAGCGGCGGTAATACCACTGTTTTTGCCATTGAAGCAGAAACCGAGATCCCCACCTTGCTGCAGCTGGACATTGTAGACCTTAACAAACCTGTACAGGAAGAATTGCTGCAGGCCATAGCCAACGAGGGAGTTACGCTTTATGAAAAAATTTGAAAATTTCTGCAGGGCTTTAGCCAATCTTGAAAAAACTACCGGATATGCACAGCCTTATGACACCGTTGTTCTGACGGGCATGGCAGCTTTATATGAAATATGCTTTGAGCAGTCGTGGAAAGCCATGAAAGAACTTTTAGAACAGCAGGGTTTTGCTGAAAACAAAACAGGTTCGCCAAGGCAGGTTTTAAAAACCGCTTACCAGTCGGGCATGATAGACGATGAAGAATTGTGGCTGCAGGCTTTACAGGCGCGCAACAATGTTGCCCACGCTTATAACGAAGCCATAGCATTGAACATAGTCAAAGAAACACAGGAAACTTACATTGCCATGTTCCAAAAATTAAAAACCGTTTTAGAAGAAAACTGGTTATAAAAATCAATAACGCCGGGCCATTGGCCCGGCGTTATTCTTATTGGCTTTAAAACATATTCAAAAACAGGGTTATAACAAAAGCATTGATAAAGTCGATGAACAGGCTGCCAACCAAAGGTACAATAAAATAGGCCTTGGGGGCAGGTCCGTAACGGGCGACGATAGCGTTCATATTGGCCATGGCGTTAGGCGTAGCGCCCATACCAAAACCACAACCGGCAGCCGTGATAACAGCCGCTTCGTAGTCGCGACCCATGGCGTTAAAAATAAGAAAGCGGGCAAAAAGTGCCATCAAGGCCGTCTGCGCCAGCAGCATCACTACCAGCGGCAAAGCCAGCTCGCTTAGCTGCCACAGCTTTAGTCCCATCAACGCCATCGAAAGGAAGATGGACAGGGCCACGCTGCCCATAACGTCGATTTCTTTAGAAAAAACCTCATAACGTCCTGTCAGGTCGGAAAGATTGCGGATCACCGCAGCCGCCAGCATGGCCCCGATATAGGACGGAAAGGTGATGCCAAAAGAAGTTATCAGTCCTGTGATCCAGGAACCGATACCCATGGCCACCAGCAGCTGACCGATGCCGAAAAGAAAATATTCTTTATCGACGGCGTAAGCCTCTTTGCCAACAACAGGAGTTTTGTGCACAGGCTCCTGCACACATTCAAAACAGAAAAGGTTATCTTTATCGATCAGATAACGGGCAATCGGCCCGCCGATAACGCTGCCCATAACAAGCCCGAAGGTTGCCGCAGCTATAGCTACGGTAGCCGCTCCCTGTGCGCCCATCTGTTCAAGCAGCGGGCCGAAAGAGCCTGCAGTGCCATGTCCGCCGACCATCGGGATCGAGCCTGTTGCCATTCCGATCAGCGGTCCCAGTTTAAGGACCGAGGCCAGGCCGATACCGACCAGATTCTGCAAAATGATCAGCACGGCGCAGATAGCAACCAGTTTCAAAACGCTAAGGCCGCCCTCTTTCAGCATGCGTAAGCTGGCGGTATAGCCGATACTGGTAAAAAACATGGTCATAAAAAAGCCCTGCAGCGAAGTATCCATTGTCAGCTGCCAAAAACCACCTGTCGTCATGACAAGATTCAGCAGGGAGAACAGGACGCCGCCGATAACCGGAGCAGGGATACAATACTGGTCAAAAATATTGAACCTGCGTTTTAAACGCAGGCCAATATAGTAAACGACTACTGCCACAGCAGTCATTTGATACATATCCAGGTCAATATTCATCAGGTATCACGATCCTTAAAAAGATTGTTCCACCCTTTCTTCCATCATAAAAGGTCAATGTAATCGCAGGCTGCCAAAGCAGCTTCCGTACCATCTGCGGCAGCCGTTGTCAGCTGGCGCACCTTTTTCACGCGTCCGTCCCCGGCTGCAAAAATACCGGGACAGGAGGTAGCGCAGTTTTCATCTGTTTTGATATAACCGTAGGCATCTAATTCCACTAAAGCGGCAAAAGCTTTGTTGTCCGGAACATGCCCGATGGCAATAAAGACTGCTTCAACAGCCAGAGTCTGCTCGGTACCGCTGACCTTATTGCGGATATTCAGCGATTCCAGCCGTTCGCTGCCGTTGATAGCAGTTACTTCACTGTCCAGAATAAAAGTAACATTTTTCTGTTCCTGCAGCTTTTCCAGCAGACGTTTTTCGCCGCTGAAAGCAGTGCTGCGGTGGATAAGATAAACATTTTTACTGGTAAAGCTCAGTACCAGCGCATCATCGAGCGCCGTATTGCCGCCGCCGACAACAGCCACGTTTTTATCTTTAAAAAAGGCGCCGTCGCAGGTAGCGCAGTAGGAAACGCCGGAACCAATAAATTTGTCTTCATTTTCCAGACCCAGCGGACGTACACGGGCGCCGGTCGCCAGGATCACGGCTTTAGCGAGAAGCTCGCCGCCATATTCGGTCTGGACGCCTTTATGGTCGCCATAATCCTGCAAGCCCGTAACTTTATCATAAACGATTTCCGCACCCATTTTAATAGCCTGATTATAAAGGGCTTCGGCAAACTCAAAGCCGGCAATGGATTCAAAGCCTGGAAAATTCTCTACGTGCGAGGCGTTGATGATCTGACCGCCCTGCAGATACTGCTCGACCAGCTTGACGGATTTACCGGCACGCGCCGCATAAACTGCCGCCGTCAGTCCCGCAGTCCCTGCGCCGACGATCAAAACATCAGTCATGGTTTTTTTCTCAGTCATAATTTCACCGCTTCCCAGCCGTAATTATTTCAGCATTGCCAAAATCGCCGGCTTCGGCTGTACGCCGACAGAACGTTTCACTTCCTCGCCGCCCGCAAACACGACCAGAGTCGGAATAGTTTCAACTTTGTACCTGGCTGCCAGATCCTGATTGGCGTCCACATCGATCTTGCAGACTTTCACATCAGTCAGTTCACTGCCAAGCTGATCAATAACAGGTCCCAGCATACGGCAGGGGCCGCACCAGGACGCCCAAAAATCGACCAGGACTTTGCCTTCCGCCTGCAGAACTTCTTTTTCAAAGGTTTCATTAGTAACATGTACAACTGCCATAATAATCGCTCCTTTTATCAATATATTTTATCTATATTTTAATTTTACCTATTCATGATTATAATTGCAACAAATAATAATTACATTATCATTGCTAAAAGCTCCATAAATTTATTCCCCGATTAGCTGAAAAACTAAAAGCACTTTACCTGTATATACTCTGGTAAAGTGCTTTGATGATCATTTATGATAGATCTTATATTGTTTTTTACCGTTTCTTTTAGCTTCGTACAAGGCTGCATCACTCTGCCTGATCAGCAGGTCGATATCCGTAAGGACATCGCTGACAGCAATACCGACACTGGCAGACAGCACAGAAAATTTATCATTAGAAACTATCGACTGCTGCAAACCATTTAAAAATGTTTCTGCCATCGCAGCCAGTTCCGCATCTGTTTTCTCGCCTAAAACTACCACCAGAAACTCATCACCGCCGATGCGGGCAAGAAAATCGCCGCTGAACGTCTGCTTCAACAGTTTGGCAACCATCACCAAAGCCGTGTCTCCAACCTGATGACCATATTCGTCATTGATCTTTTTAAAATTATCAAGATCGATATAAAAAAGATTGACGTGCCTGGACATGATTTTATTCCGCGTCATATACTCATAAAAATAACGGCGGTTATACAGGTCTGTCAGCTGATCAGTATTAGCGCTGTAAATGATCTTCTTTTCCAGATGACGCTCGACTGTTACGTCGCGGCACATACACAGCATAATCACGGCACATGGCCTGTATTTCCATTTTCTCTACCTTAAATCCCCGCTGCTCTAAAAGTATGCGGTAATAATTTAGCTGAACTGACCAGTCTAATAAATGACGTACTCCATCTGTACGCCATTCTTTCCTTGTTTTCAGCTGCCCTTTCTTTAACCCTGTTTTATAGGTTTCTCCTGTATAAACATCTGCCTTATAGTATCCCAGCGCCTTCATCAGCTTATAAGAACTCGTTACTTTGTAATCCCCAAGGGTTTTATCGCTTATATCCACTATCTGTCCGTACAGATCAAATTTACCGCTCGTGATATTATCCCCCAGACGTTCTTCACTCAGCATATTACCTTCTGTATAGTTTTCATGAATCGTATGTACTGCGCTTCCGTGTATGGCGTATAACTGCTGCAACGGGTCTACCGCATATTCTGTTGTCTTTTTCAGATACGTTTCCCTCACACCACACAACAGTTCCGTTACTGTCGGCTTCTTTATCTTACGGTCTAAGGATTCCGCTACCGCCCTGAGTGTTGGCAGGAACATACATCTTCTTACCTGTGTACATTGCAAAAGGCATTTTTCTATTCTTACTGTTTCCCTGTTGGGGCAGATAAACTTTGTTGCCGGCATTTTTCACAACTCCTTTTCCGTATCATATTCAAAGCATTCAAGGTTGAAATAAAATTCATCATTAGCTTCTGCATAAGCTGTTTCTACTTTCTCACGAATCTCCTGCAGGCTGTCATAGTCGTTTACTTCTGCCTTTGGGAACAATTCTTTAAGATATTTCATCAACTCGATATGCTCATTGAAATATTCTGTTTCACAGCTCCCCTGAAAGCAATAATCCAGATAATATCTTTCAGTAAAAAACAGTTCGTCAGCGTCTGAGGTAATAAAGATGCCGCAGCCCTGTTCCTCGGACCTGTAGACCATTTTTACCTCACCATCATAATTTTCACTCAGCAAATCATAGAATCCCTGCATATTAGGTGACCAGGCACTCTCTGTTTCTATCTTGAAATAATAATCCTCTCCGTTTTCTTCCAGTTCTGTATCTACAGCAGTAAAATAATCCCTTCTGTCTACATTGTTATTTACTGCTTCTTTATTTTTGGAACAGGATATAAGAAATTCATAGACAGAAGCGCCACCTTTATTTGTCATGAAGTCATGCAGATTTTGCCAAAGTTCGCTTATCCTTTCTTTGTCGTTACTGTAAAAAACAATATTATTACTGCAATAATTTGCCATATTACTCCCTCCTGAAAATAGAAAAACCAGCCGATGTCTCAGCTGGTTTTATCTCTTACTTTTATTCTATATATTTTTGTAATTCCTGCTTCAACACAGGCAAATCATAAGCTATGGTATCCCATACAATAGTCATTTCTACACCATCATATCCATGTACTATTCTATTTCTCATACCATATAATTGATTCCATGGAATACTTTTTATAGCATTTTTAGTTTTATCACTTAACGCTGTTTTTGCTAATTCGCCAATCTGCATTAAATTAAATACGCAAGCCTCTATACGCATATCATCTTGTTGAAAGTCACTTAACGACTGACATTGCTCACAATATTTTAAAGTAGAATCTATGTGCTTTACTAACTTTTCCAAAACTTTTCTATCTTTGCTATCCATAGATGATTACCCCTGTATCTCTGATTTCTTTCTGTATTCTGGAAGACTTTGTAATCTGACGTTTATCTAACAGATCAACTGTTTTGTCGAGGACCCCTACCACTTCTTCCAAAAATCCATAAAAAGCTAATCCACGTAAATCACTTTCCACGATAATATCAATGTCGCTTCTGCTATCTGCATTTCCTTTAGCATACGAGCCAAATAAAATCGCCTGCTTTATTTTATATTTTTTAAATAACGGAAAAAGCTTCTTTTTTATATCATCTATGGAGTAAATTTTTCTTTCCATGATTTTAGCCCTCCATAATTATTTCTTTGAATTTATTCTATCATATTTTGCAGAATATTGTCATCACCTTCTTCTAATCGTCTTACTTATCATATATTCTAAGACGCTTTAGGCAGTAAGATAATATCTTTATTTTTTATACTTTCGATCCCTTCATCAAGAAGTGTTCCTCCTATCCGCTCTAATTCCGTTGCTCTGTTATAATCAGCTACATCCTGTGAACTGCGCGTTATCGCATTTACCAATCCATACTGGCTGAAATCATTGCCCATAATAAAATGGCGCAGGATCGATGCCCTTTCGTTCTTATTCAAGATATATCTATCTCCTAAGACTTCCACCGTTTCTACCGGATTTTCTCCCGTTTTAATATTCATCGCCATTCTCATTTTATTTATCGTCAATATAAATTTACTTTCATCTACGGCAGCGCTTACTATATCTTGCACTTTCATAAAATATGCTTTATCGTCTGCTGCCAGTGTTGCATCCGAATATAACTCATAGGCATTATCCGTATCTTCTACCTGCCTGCCAGTATGGTATTTCTTATGACAAACTTAACGCTAATAACCTTTTTCTATTCTCCCAATTATCTCTATCTACATTCCATACTTTATTCCCTTTTCCTGTCCAATTCTTCAAAAAAAATTCTTCACCTTTCTTAGAAGAAATATTATTTAAAAACATGCCAAAATCTTCATAACGACTTGATACCATTCTGCCGAAACAAGTATCGTCTATTTCCCTAATTTTATCTGCAACAAAAGCTATTTCATTAAAAATATTTTTTATATGTATTTCTTTTATTTGGCTAAACCCACTTGCCTCTTTATTAAAAATCTTAGAAATATTATTGTATAAAGTAGTCAAAAGACGTATTTCTCCATCCTCAAACCACCCTAACTTTTTAGCAAAGTTCATAGTCCTCTCTATAAAGAAATCACATTCGCCCTCTTTGCTGCCTGCTGCAATAAAAAAAATACACTTTAAGAAGTCTTCATTATTATCACATAAATTTGCCGGCTTATTTACTAAGTGTTGATATTTTACGTAAAATGCCTTATTAAAATCGTTTAATTCTCCTAAATTCAACTTTTTTTCATATCTGCTGTATTTAATTCTTTCATTTTTAATTTCATTTAGATTTTTTTCGTTAATCATAATTATTCCTCCACTTGCAATATTTGTTGCAAAATTTGATTTCATTCCCAAATACCACACTAATGCTTTAAAACGCTACCGCTTGTGGCAAAAGATTCAAGCCATACGTCTTGGTCATTCTTACATGACATCTCCTTGGGTAATGTCAAATCCTGATGGGATCCCTCGCAGTCCTAATTCGTTTTCTGCTCATCAATACAAAGATATTTTACGAAATGCTGGATTAGACACTAAAATACGCATCCATGATTTACGTCATACCCATGCCACTTGGCTTTTAGAAGCTGGTATTAACGTAAAAGTAGTATCAGAACGACTTGGGCATAGCAGTTGCCGTATAACACTAGATACTTATGCACACTGTTTACATACTATGCAGTCTCAAGCAGTCGAAGCATTGAACAAAATTTTATGAAAATAATCCTGCCCAAAATACGGCAGGATTATTTTTTGTCCAAATATTTTTATATTTCTATCTGTTATTGTCCACCTCGTTGTCCACCTAAACAAAAAAAGAGCCTTCGAGATTTTTCTCGAAGGCTCTGAACCTTTGATAGTGGCGGAGTGGGTGGGATTCGAACCCACGCACGAGTCACCCCGTCTAACGATTTAGCAAACCGTCCTCTTCAGCCACTTGAGTACCACTCCGTTTGACTTACTTGGATAGTATACACTATCCTGATATTTTTTTCAAGAGTATCGCTGCAAATATTTATTCTGCCGCCTTTGACATCAGGCAATGATAAATATGGCGGAGAGGGTGGGATTCGAACCCACGGAGGCTTGCACCTCGCTGGTTTTCAAGACCAGAGCCTTCAACCACTCGACCACCTCTCCGTGCTATTTTGTTATTATACGGCAAATACGCCTTCTCGTCAAGTTCAAACAGACAGACAACAAACTGTCCGGGCTCCTGCTGCACCGCAGTAAGCAAAGACCGCCGTCATTTTTGACGGCGGTCTTATTACAGCAAAACTCAGGCTTTGCCTGCCAGACGTTTATAGTTATCCAAACGTTCTTTAGCATCCCGTTCAGTTTTCTCGAACAGGGCTTCAGCTGTTTCAGGATACTGTTTGAGCAGGGAGGAATAACGAACCTCGCCCAAAAGGAACTCTCTGAAATCAGCAGTAGGCTCTTTGGAATCCAGGCTGAAAGGATTCTCGCCTTTTTCTTTCAAAGCAGGGTTATAGCGGTAGGTTGCCCAGTAACCGCAGTCTACAGCGCGTTTAGCTTCCAGCTGGCTGCAGCCCATGCCTGCTTTCAGACCGTGGTTGATACACGGAGCGTAAGCAATGATCAGGGAAGGTCCGTCGTAAGCTTCTGCTTCGGCGATCGCCTTCAAGGTTTGATTTTTATCAGCACCCATGGAAATCTGAGCCACATAAACATAACCATAGCTCATAGCCATCATGCCCAGATCTTTTTTCTTGGTCTTTTTGCCGCTGGCAGCAAATTTGGCAATAGCCGCCGCAGGCGTAGCTTTAGAAGACTGGCCGCCGGTATTGGAATAAACCTCGGTATCGAAAACCATCACATTGACGTTTTCGCCGGAAGCCAGGACATGATCCAGACCGCCGTAACCAATGTCATAAGCCCAGCCGTCGCCGCCAAAGATCCAGTGACTGCGTTTGACAAAGAACTGTTTTTCTTTATACAGCGCCGCGCATTTATCGCATTGGCCCTGATATTTTTCCAATACAGCAGTCAAAGCTTCAGCACGTTCACGCGTACCTTCGCTGACTTCCCTATTGTCGAGCCAATCCTGCATTGCCGCTTTCAGGTCAGCGGGAATATCCCCTGCCAAAGCTGCTTTTACCATCTCGGCAACACGTTCGCGGGATTGTTTGACACCCAGGTACATACCCAGGCCATACTCAGCATTGTCCTCAAAGAGGGAATTTGCCCAGCTGGGGCCGTGGCCTTTGCTGTTGGTAGTATAGGGCATGGAAGGCGCGCTGGCGCCCCAGATCGAGGAGCAGCCTGTTGCGTTGGCGATCATCATGCGGTCGCCGACCAGCTGAGTGACCAGTTTGGCATACGGCGTTTCGCCGCAGCCGGCACAGGCGCCGGAGAACTCAAGCAGGGGCTGTTCAAACTGTATGCCTTTAACAGTGTTCTTATTCATCGGGTTAGGTTTAACCGTGACCTGCTGTGCAGTGTAATCCCAATGAGCAGTTTTAGCCAGCTGGCTTTCCAGCGGTTTCATAACGAGGGCTTTTTCTTTAGCCGGGCATACCTGCGCACAGTTACCGCAACCGGTACAATCCAGCGGCGAGATAGCCATATGGAATTTAAGCTCTTTCGCTCCGACAGCATCTTTATATTCCAGTCCCTGCGGCGCGTTGGCAGCTTCCGCTTCCGTCATCAGCACAGGGCGGATAACTGCGTGCGGGCAGACGAAGGAGCATTGGTTACACTGGATACATTTATCCATTTGCCATTCCGGCACATTGATCGCGATACCGCGTTTTTCATAAGCAGAGGTACCGCTGGGGAAAGTACCGTCGATGTTGTTATCGAAGGTGCTGACAGGCAGGTTATCGCCTTCCAGACGATTGACCGGGGTCAGGATATTATCGATAAAGGCGTTGCCGGTAACTGCTATATTGGCATCGCCGGCAGCGTCAGCCCAGGCAGCCGGTACATCGATCTTCACGATGGCATCGACGCCGCGGTCGATCGCCGCATAGTTCATATCGAGCACAGCCTGTCCTTTCAGACCGTAGGAATGATCGACAGCTTCTTTCAAATACTTGACAGCGTCAGCCAGAGGAATGATGTCTGCCAGTTTGAAGAAAGCAGACTGCATGATCATGTTGATACGCCCGCCCAGACCGATTTCCTGAGCGATCTTGACTGCGTCGATAGTATAGAAATTAATAGCATTTTTAGCAATGTAGCGCTTGATATTACCCGGCAGATGCGTTTCCAGCTCTTCCTTCGACCAGTTACAGTTCAGCAGGAAGGTGCCGCCTTTTTTCAGGCCCGCAGTAACATCATACTTATCTACATAAGACTGGTTATGTACGGCTACAAAATCTGCAAAGGTGATCAGATAAGGAGCACGGATCGGCTCATGCCCGAAACGCAGATGCGAAACGGTGATACCGCCGGATTTTTTTGAATCATAGGAGAAGTATCCCTGAGCGTACATATCGGTATAATCGCCAATGATCTTGATCGCGCTTTTGTTGGCGCCGACAGTGCCGTCACTGCCCAGGCCCCAGAACTTGCAGCTCTTGGTAGCGGCCGGAGTAGTATCCAGCAAAGTTGTTACAGGCAGAGAAGTATTGGTAACATCGTCAACGATACCGACCGTGAAATTATTTTTCGGCTCGGGTGCAGCAAGATTTTCAAAAACCGCCATAACTTCTGACGGAGTCAGCTCTTTGCTGCCCAAGCCATAACGGCCGCCGATGATGAGCGGAGAAATTTCTGCTTCATAGAAAGCGCCGCGCACATCCATGTATAAAGGTTCGCCAAAGGAACCGGGTTCTTTAGTACGGTCCATAACAGCAATACGTTTAACTGTTTTAGGAACAGCGCCCATAAAATGTTTGATCGAGAACGGACGATACAGGTGTACAGCGAGCAGGCCAACTTTTTTGCCTTCGGCGTTAAGCTTTTCAACAACAGTCTGGATCGTTTCGCAGGCACTGCCCATAGCGATGATGATCTCTTCCGCATCAGGCGCGCCATAATAGTTGAACAGGCCGTATTTACGTCCGGTCAGCTTGCTGATCTCGTTCATATATTCTTCAACGATACCCGGCAAAGCTTCATAATAAGAGTTGACAGCTTCACGGGTCTGGAAATAGATATCTGGATTTTGAGCCGTACCGCGCACAACCGGATTATCAGGGTTGAGGCCGCGATTACGGAACGCAGTCACTGCGTCATAATCGACCAGTTTAGCCAGATCATCATAAGCCAGAGTTTCTATTTTCTGGATCTCATGCGAAGTACGGAAACCGTCAAAGAAATTAATAAAGGGAACGCGCCCTTTGATGGCGGCCAAATGCGCCACTGCCGACAGATCCATAACTTCCTGCACGCCGCTTTCAGCCAGCAGCGCAAAACCGGTCTGGCGGGTAGCCATAACGTCCTGGTGGTCGCCGAAAATAGACAGTGAGCTGGCCGCTAAAGCACGGGCAGAAACATGGAACACGCCCGGCAGCAGTTCGCCTGCCATTTTGTACATATTAGGAATCATCAGAAGGAGACCTTGCGAAGCAGTATAGGTAGTTGTCAAAGCTCCGGATTGCAAAGAACCGTGTACGGCGCCGGCAGCACCAGCTTCAGATTGCATTTCCAATACTTTTACAGTTTGACCAAAAACATTTTTCTGACCCTGCGCAGCCCATTCGTCTACAACTTCGGCCATGGGAGAGGACGGAGTAATAGGATAGATAGCGGCCACATCGGTGAACGCATAAGAGATATACGCCGCCGCCGTATTACCGTCCATAGTTTTCATTTTTGTCATTTGATCCCCTTCTTTCTTTTTTATCAGAGTACAAGATATGGGAACCGGCCTTATCGGTTCCAGTGAGACGCAAAATAAATGTGCAGCAAGACATAGTTCACCCCTGCTCACACAATTAGTATACACTATTTAAGCACTTTTGTAAATTTGCTTTACATGTATACATGTGAATATTATGCAAGCGTTTTGTAAATTTTTAAAACAACTCGTTTGATTGACAAATGCTATAATAATGCTACGGAGGTGTTGAATTTGCAGACGCTTGTTAACTACATCGCCAAAGCTCTTCGAGCCCGTATTCCCAGAATAAAAATAGATACAGTCAATAATGCTGACACAGCTCACTTGACTATACTAAACAAACACGGCGGAAAACCAATCAACATCTTAACCGGAAACCATACAGGCATCACGGTCGTTTATAACAAAACCCCGCGAATTTTTACGCAGGACATCAAAGACGTAGACAAAATGGTCTTTGATATCGGCGAGTACCTGAATGGCCGCAGCGTATATCTGGATCTGCTGAGACCAGATGGCAGCTGCGAGGCCAAAGATTGTTTCGCCAATTCTATCGAAGTACAGGCAGAAAACTTTGACGCGCTGACAAACCTTATTACCCGCAAGGGGCTTTTGACCGGTGCTGAACTGGCAAAGGCTCTGCAGGCGGGCGACATTGTACGGGTCAATTACTGGGACCCGCGCAAAAATTATGGTTATAAGCTTGATGGCGACCATCTTGCCAAAATAGCCTTATAATCCAATAAAAGAAGAGTTGCCTTAGCAACTCTTCTTTTATTTTTAAATCACTTCATAATTCAGGCCACAAAGGAAGACAAAACAGACGCCTTGGTGATGATCCCGCGAAAAACCTTTTCTTCATCCACAACTGCCAGCGGAAAACTGGCATTAGCAGCCAAAGGTACGATATCTGCAACGGGAGCATCCAGATCGTTGACCTGCGGCACATCGCGAATGATCGCTTCACTGAAGGTCTTTTTGCCGTCACGGACAGCTAAAGCTCCGTCCAAAGTCACGATACCGATAAAGTTCATATGGTCACCAACAACGTAAGCACTGGAAACCCCATTGGCACGCATGCTGGTAAGCGCCGTATTGGCGCCGTCGCTGGCTTTAACGATACAGCTGGGTGTAGACATAATATTCCGTACGCAGAAAACCTTGCTGGTATTTACATTATGGATAAATTTCTTAACATAATCATCAGCAGGATTGGCCAGCATCTGCTCCGGCGTATCGATCTGCACCATACGCCCGTCGCGTAAAATGCCTACCCTGTTGCCCAGCTTGAAAGCTTCATTGATATCATGGGTAATGAAAACTATAGTCTTGCCCATCCGTTCCTGTATACGCAGCAGCTCAAACTGCAGGTCGTTTTTGACCAGTGGATCAAGCGCCGAAAAAGCTTCGTCCATCAGCAAAATATCCGGATCGTTGGCCAGCGCCCGGGCAATACCGACGCGCTGCTTCATCCCGCCTGATAAGCTGCTGAGCTTTTCGTGCTCATAGCCCGTCAGGCCGACCATATTGATCATTTCCATAGCTTTGTTTTCACGTTCTTCTTTGCCGACGCCGCGCACCTCCAGACCATAGGCCACATTGCCCAGCACATCGCGGTGACTTAAAAGACCGCCGTTCTGAAAGACCATGGAAACCTTAGTGCGCCGCAGTTCCTGCAGCTGTTTTTCATTATATTTGGTAATATCCTCGCCATCGATCAGGATTTCGCCTTTCGTAGGTTTGTGCAGCATATTCAGGCAGCGCACGATAGTCGATTTACCGCTGCCGGACAGACCGATCAGTACAAAAAGCTCGCCGCGTTTGACGCTGAAAGAAACATCGCTGATCGCCGCCATGATCCCCGTTGTTTCCATAACATCCATCCTGGTGGCGCCAAGCTCCAGCAGCTTGAATGCAGCTTTTCTTTCGTCCAGGAAATCATAGGGGCCAAACAATTTATATAAGTTTTTGACTTCTAAAACCGTATCCTGTTCCTGCATCATTTACCCTCCTTCTGCACCAGGCTCTGCGTCAGGCGATCAATAATGATCGCGATAATAACAATGGCAAAACCGGCGATAATACCGCGGCCGGATTCCATGCGGTTGATAGCGATCAAAACTTCCATACCCAAACCATTGGCACCGATCATAGCGCAGGTAACAACCATCGCTACCGCCATCATCATCGTCTGGTTAATGCCAGTCATGATCGTCGGCAGCGCCTGCGGTATCTGCACCTTAAACAAAGTCTGCCAGCTGGAAGAGCCAAAAGAACGGGAAGCCTCAACGACCTCCTGATCGACCTGACGGATACCATGACTAGTCAGCCTGATAACAGGCACTACCGCATAGACGACAGTCGCCAGCACTGCCGGGACTTTACCGGGTCCCAACAGCATAACTGCCGGGATCATATAAACGAAGGTCGGCATCGTCTGCATGGCGTCCAGTATCGGCCGCACGACAGTATCAGCTCCGCGCACTGCCGCCAGCGCGATCCCGATCGGCAAACCGATCAAAAGTGAAAAAATTACCGCCGTGATCACGATAGCCAGAGTTTCATTCATCATATGCCAGTAACCACAGGCACCGATCATAAACAACAGGCCACCGTAAAGAACCCCGTTTTTATAACTATTCATCAATTTTTTTGTGGCAAAAATAACCAGCAGGATCATCAGCCACCAGGGAATCATATCCAGCGCGCCATTGATGCCGTTAATAAAAATACTGAGCATTTTTTTGGCGGCGACAAAAACCTCGCCATAATTGATATTGATATAACGCACAAATTCATCTATCGGTTCTGCTATATTCAAATTGATATTCGGAAAATTTAACAACCAACTCGGCATTTCCCCGCCCCCTTACTGTTCTTTCAAAGCTGCCCGCATGGTCTGCGCTTTATCAGGCGGCAGCCACTGCGTCAGCAGATCATCGTGTTTTTGCAGAAACCAGCGGGCCGCCTGGTCGTAAGTCGCTTTATTATCAGCAATATAAGCCAGAGCTTCCGCTGTCAAAGCGCTGGAAGTATGATATTTTTTCAGAAACTCCGTAAATTCAGGCTGCCGTTTGGGAAACCGGCTGTTAGCCGATACCATGACGACTACGGAAGGAGCAGACGTTTCGCCTGCCTCAAAGCCGGCCTGCGTATAGGGCGCGTCTTCCAAAAGCACCAGGTCCAGCTTGCCGCTGATCCAGGTCGGTTCCCAGTTATAACCGACGATCGGCAGACCTTTTTCATACGCCGTTACAAAGGCCGTACTCAAAGTCGCCTCGCTGCCAGGACGGAAATAGATATAATTTTTGTCCAGAGCATAATACTTATATTTTTTAAACATCACTTCATCAACGGCCCAACCGGGGATCGCCCCGTAAATACGGCCTTTGGAAGGATTTTCTTCATCAACAAAAAGCTGACTGTAGCGTGCCAGATCAGCAACATTGTGCAAATCAGGAGCCATCGGCGCAATACCACGCTGAGGATCACCTTCGATCACATAACGTGGTACATACAGGCCCTGTTTATTATCATCGAAGTTGACTCCCAGATCAACGATTCCACCAGCGGCTTTATCAGCTTCATAAGTAGCAACATTGTCAGTCCACAGTTCCATATTGACATCCACATCACCGCGGACCAGAGCCGCTTCCATGATCGGCGTTGAACCGTTCATAGTTTCCACTTTTAAACCATAAGCCTTTTCTGCAATCAAACCGGCTACCGCATTGTGAAATTTCACACTGTCCCAGCCGGCGTCAGAAAAAACTACCGTTTTTTCGTTACTGCTGCCACAGCCTGCCGCCAGGCACACAAACAAAACCAGGCCTACCAGCTGCAGTATTCTTTTCTTCATCAAAACTCCCCCCCTTTACAATCCGACAACTTTATATTATTATTGAGTTGCCTCTATCTGCTTTTTTAGTTTAACTTACTTGGAAAAGCTTGTCAATTTACTTTAATTACTTTTTTACACTGCAAATATCATGTCGGATCAGTTAATCCCGACTCTCCGCAATAGCTGTATGCCAGCCTGCCGGCTTATCTGCAACAGCTGCGGATATGGTATAATAATAAATAAGATTAAATTTTTCAGTGAACAATTTTTACTATTTTTTTACTGCAAAGGATACCATCATGGCTAATAAACACAAAATAGCAGAACCGATCTACCAAAAAATCGCCGTCGATATCGCTTCTAAAATAGCTGCCGGTAAATATAAGGTTGGTGAAAAAATCTACGGACGCTCCATGCTCGCAGCCCACTATGCAGTTTCGCCGGAAACGATCCGCCGCGCCATGTTCATGCTGCAGGATGTCGGCATCGTGGCGATCGAATCGGGCAGCGGCAGCGTCGTGCTTTCAGCAGAACGGGCAGCGCAGCTGGTAGGCCGCTTCCGCAACATTTCTACTATCACCGAACTGAAAAAAAATATCGAGACCCTGTCAGAACAGCAGAAAAAACAACAGGACGATATTTTGGATAATGTGCACCAGCTGCTGGAATATATTGAAAAATTCCGTCTGGCATCACCTATCCTGCCTTACGAAATAAAAATAACCAGGGATTGCCGTTTTCTCGGTAAAATGATTTCAGAAATCAACTTTTGGCAGAGCACCGGCGTTACCGTGGTAGCAATCCGTAAAGGTGAAGAACTGATCGTCTCGCCCGGTCCGTACGCACTGTTCGAAGCCGGCGACGTCTTCATCATGGTCGGACCGGAAGACAGCCACAGCAAGGTGCAGGATTATTTATACAAAGGCTGATAAAAAAACAGGACTTACTTGTGTAAGTCCTGTTTTTGCATTTATTATTGTTTTTTCCTGTGCGCTTCCAAATATTGTCCCACGATCTTAACAGCGCAGTAATCGCCGCACATGGAGCAGGCTTCGTCCTCCGACTTATTTTTCTTATCACGGTAAGCCTGCGCTTTTACCGGATCGAGCGCCAGACGGATCTGCTCCGGCCAGTCAAGATTTTTACGGGCCACAGCCATTTCCCTGTCCCAGGCGATCGCCTGCGGCAGACCTTTGGCAATATCGGCGGCGTGAGCTGCGATCCTCGTCGCGATCACGCCTTCGCGCACATCGTCGATATCCGGCAGACCCAGATGCTCGGCCGGCGTTACATAACACAGAAAATCAGCGCCGCTGACTGCAGCCAGCGTGCCGCCGATAGCAGAGGTGATATGATCGTAACCAGGCGCCACATCAGTCACCAACGGCCCTAAAACATAAAACGGAGCGCCATGACACAAGCGCTTCTGCAGCTGCATATTCGCCGCGATCTGATTATAAGGAACATGGCCGGGACCTTCCACCATTACCTGCACGCCGCGCGCCCAGGCCCGCTGAGTCAATTCTCCCAAATTCAAAAGCTCCTGGATCTGCGCCCTGTCGGTAGCATCAGCCAGGCAGCCTGGACGCAGTCCGTCACCCAAACTGATCGTTACATCATATTCGGCACAGATCTCCAGAATCTCATCATAATATTCATATAAAGGATTTTCCCGGTCATTATGCAGCATCCAGCCCGTAATAAAGCTGCCGCCGCGGCTGACAACGTCCATCACCCGTCCTTCACTGGTCAGAGCGTGCAATACCTGACGGTTGATCCCGCAGTGGATCGTCATAAAATCAGCGCCGTCAGCGGCCTGCTGGCGAATGACTTCAAACAGGTCTTCTTTGGTCATTTCCACCACGGCGCCGCGTTTTTTGATCGTTTCTACCGTTGCCTGATAAATCGGCACTGTGCCTACCATTACTGTAGACGCTTTGATAATAGCTTTCCTAGAAGCGTCGATATTATCGCCTGTAGAAAGATCCATCACAGAATCAGCCCCGGCCTCGATCGCGGCGCGCAGTTTAGCCAGTTCCGGCTCAGGGTCAGGATAGGCGCTGGAAGTTCCGATATTGGCATTGACCTTGACCGATAATCCCTGACCAACACCGCGCGGGATAAGGTTTTTGTGATTGATATTACAGCAGACAGCGACCGTGCCTGCCGCCACACCAGCCCTGATAACCTCCGGGTCTAAATGTTCCTGCGCCGCTACCAGACGCATTGCTTCTGTGATCACGCCCTGACGGGCCAATTGCATTTGTGTTGCCATTATTCAACGCTCCCTTCAAAATAAAAAGCCAATCTCCCGCAGGAAATTGGCTTTGGCTTGCGCTTATGCCACTTCCCTACGCCGGCATTACCCGGAAATCAGGTTCTAAGGGTCGGCCTTGCGGCCTCTCAGCATAATGCGCCCCCAGTGGATCGACTTATGATATTAAATTAACTTTAGCATCTTTTGCCGGCAATAGCAAGCAAAATTAAATTTTATCACCCGGCTCATAAACATGATAACCGCTCTTGCCTCTTTCTTTTACAACATACGCGGCCACATCAGCCAAATGCACCAGCTTGTCAAAATCCTGGCCATGCTCAGGGAAATAGCAAATGCCAATGCTGGCCGAAACAGTAACACCATCATAGGTAGTATACAGAATACGGCATAAATCCTCCGCCCTTTTGACTGTCGCCTCCGGCGAAAGCCCCGGTGCATAAATATAAAATTCGTCACCGCCAAAACGACCGATAATATCGTCTGAGCGGAAAAACTGCCGCAGCTTCGCTGCCATTTCCTTTAAAACTTTATCGCCTGTCTGGTGCCCTAAGGTATCGTTGACTGTTTTAAAATTGTCCAGGTCAGTAAAGATAAAGCTGCCCGAACCGCTTTCTTCCAACAGCAGTTCCACAACAGTTTTAAAGCCGGCTTTATTATAAACTCCTGTCAGCTGATCAATACGGCTCATGTCCTGCAGCTTTTCTTTTTCAAGCATTTCTGCATCAATATTATCCAGCTTGCCTACCAGGCGGATCACTGTTTCTTTTTTGATGATGCAGTTAGCCCGGATCCTGAACCAGTGCTGCTCACCATTGGCATAACTAAGCAGCAGTTCTTCACTGCCGGAATGCTTCTCTGCAATAATTTTATGGATAAACGCACTGATAACGGCAATATTTTTATTGGTCTCCGATTTTAACGGAGGCACAGACTCAGAACCAAGTTTAACAAAAGGCTCAAAGCCAAAGATCTTACGATACAGCGGCGACCAGGTGATCTGCTTCGACAGGACCTCCACATCAAAAATTATTTCGTTAGAAGCCTGCACTAAAAGATCATAACGCTCTTTCTCCAGTTCTAATTCCTGAATGATCCGCTTTTGTTCGCTGATATCGACAATAACGCAGTACATCACTAAAACACCGTCTTTATCAGTCCCTACGCTGCCACGGATCAGAACCGGTATATAATGCCCGTTTTTATGCAGCAGCCGCATCTCCAGATCAATTTTATCATGAAGATGCCAGACCCCATCCAGTAAAGCCTGAAACTTAGGCGTATCCTCTTCATATATCAAATGTGCCCTCAAAAAAGACGGGACGTTTTCCAGTTCTTCCCTGGTATAGCCGATCAGTTTTAAAAAGCCGTCGTTAGCATAACGAATACAGAAACCGGCATCATTGACCAGCGTCAAAACTCCGCCATTGATATTATCGGCGATCTGCCGCAGGATCTCTTCCCTGTCTGCGATCTCGCGATGCGCTTCTTTATTTTCCAGCCATTTTTTGACAGCAAAAATACTCAGCAGCCACACAAAAAAAGCAATGCCTATATTCAGGAAAATTATATTATCGCCGATCCAGCCTCCTGCTTTATCTACTTCTATGATACAGCTGGCATTTGGCAGCTCGATATCATATTTCATCCCGCCTGTCATTGCCATTGCCGCCTGGTCAGAAGCAGCTATCGTCAGTTTGGCGCCGTTTTCTATTTTATACAGATGATAACGGTATTTCTGTCCCTGCAGTGCGGCAAAGTTGATATTCTGCAAAGCATATTTAGGACTTGAAGAGTTCATGTCCAAAGTTACAGCAACTAATCCCCAGGGAGAACCGTCAGGATTTTTTACGGCAACCCGCCCCGTAAGCACCAATTCATTGTCCTGAATTCTTCTGAACGGCCCTTCGATCACCAATTCCCCCTGCCTTTGGTAGACCTTTCTGATCGCGTCATCCCTTTTGGGCTGCACCATCAGGTTTTTACCCAGAGCGCTTTTATTGGTGTCATAAGGAAAACAATAGGAAATAACAGTTTTTTCAGGAATACCGCCCTGCAGCGGCCCTTCCGCCATGGCTAACGATACATTGATAATCAGGTCCATATCGTCAAAGGCCATACAGACATTATCCATCCTCTGGATACCGATCTCTGACATATTACGAAAACCTTTTTCTGTTACGGCCATTTTAGTGCCTTTGGCATCCAGCATTCCCTGCTCGATCAACTCACGCAGAACAAAAGCATCGTCATAAAGATTCATCAGTTCATATCTGGTCTGAGAACCATAGCTTTCTGCCAGAAAGACCGCTCTTTCGCGGGTATATCTATAAGTATCATACAGGCTGCTGCCTGCGGCCAGAGCACAAAGCAACGCCGCTGCTAAACTGAACAGCAGGAAATATTTTTTATTATAACCACGTTTTTTCTCCATGTCCGGCCTCCTCAAACTTTATCTTTCACTTTTGTTTTATTATAGCTCATTTTTACTTATTAAACACCAAGTATTTTTATTAAATAAATATTTACGCAGTTTTATTGTTGCTTTTCTGCACAGTAAAAAGCCTGCCGGCATTATATGCCGGCAGGCTTGAAGTTTTATAATCAGCCAAAAATCACTACTGCATCCTTGCATTTGATACGCAGCAAGGCTGTCTCAAAAACGCGGAATTCATGATTCAGCTTGGCAGAACCCATATAACCGGTAATAAGGTCCTGACCGATAACAAGATCCATATTCTGCGGTTCGGCGCAGACTAATACGGCTTTATTGAGACCCAACGCCGGAGTCATATATAATCCGCCGCCAACCAGGCTTTTGATGCGTTCGCTTTCCAGTAATCCAGTGCTGACCTGCAGGCGCTGTAATTGCGCATATAAGTCAGGGCTGACTGCTAAAGCATAACGGCCTCTCAAATTCTTGTCCGCAAAATGCTGCAGACCTTTAACTACATCGCTGAAAGCATTTTCATCCTTGCTCCAGTCTGTTTTTTTAACTTTAAAAGCACCTTCCGCTGTAGCCAGGCCTTCATAACCGGCTTTCGGATTACCTGCAAAGATCATCAGATCTTCTTTTTGCGCACAGGCATTGGCAGCAGCGCTTACCACTCCTAAATCGATCGGCATCCCGATCTGTTTGGCCTGTTCCATATCTCTCCAGGACAAAACAAAATCCCTGTAGATCATCGGCAGCTCTTTAAAGCTGCGGCCTGTAACTTTTACCGCTTCTTCTTCTTCACCAAAAAAGTCCACACTGCCTTTTTCAGCAGGAGTCAGCACATCTACGTTCACACTTTGTGCACCGGCGCCTAACGGTCCATAAATCTGTAAAAATTTACGTCCCACTAAAACATTTTTTGCCGCCTGAACCACAGCACTATCAATAGACTGCCATTGCTCGGCAGACAGATTAACATCATCGCGCATTAAAAATTCCATAACCATACCTCCTATTTATCCAGCAGGCTGCCTACGGTAGTCACCTTATTAGTAACTTCCGTTTTGTCATCGGCAATACCGGCAGCTTTCATGCCCAGCCCTTCCAGCATTTCCTTAACTTCGCCTTCACCGGAAATAAAATGCTCTGCTTCAGCAGGATCGAGATAACGCAGCAAGGTCATCAATTCACCGACATGGGCTTTTTCTTCGTCACGAATGTCGGAAATGACCATTTTAGCCACTTCGTCATCAGTAGCCTGTACATGGGCATCATACAGGTAAATAGCTTCCAGCTCACCTGCAATATCCAGACGTACGGCTTGGATCAATTCTTCTTTAGTTAACTTTCTGTTGACATTACCTTGAAACGGGTTTGCAAAATTTGGCATTACTGCCACCACCTTTCAAAATTTTGATTCTAATATTGCTTTTATTTATTATTGGTGGAATGCTGGAACTGCTTCCTCAACCGCTTTTCGTCTTGTCATCACAAACCATTCTGGTTATATTGGTCTGTGGCGGTGCATTGATAATCGGACTTCTGCTGAAATTTTTTCGACGAGAAGTGAGATTCTTAGGAGTTTCTATGTTGCCATTTTTCAATCAAAAAGAGCTGGTTGTTTGCTCGAATCAATCTCAATACCAAAAATACACATCGCTTTTAGAAAAGGCAGGAATAACCTATCGAACAAAAGCACGCGATTTATCATCACCGTCTCTGTTTTCGATGGGAACCCGTGAAAGAGCCGGAACTGCATTTCAAAAGGTCAACTATCAAACGCTCTATACGATATATGTTCGCAAAGCCGATTACGAACGTGCTGTTCACGTTATTCTTGCTTGATTAAATATGAACACTCCATTCAATTAAGACTACTGTTTATGGTACAATGCCTATGTCAGATTTATTAAAAAAGATAGCGTATTGGGCTTTAGTGCTAACTCTTGTAGTCGCTGAGATTGGCTCCTTTTTCGATTTATTTAATATCAATCCTTGGTGCTATCCTGTTTATGCTGCGTTGCTGATACTATATAATAAATTTTCTTCATACAATCCGATAAGTGAGAATCTAATTTCAAAAATTATTGCAATATGTTTCATTGTTGCAGCAGTAGCTCTTACTATAATAAAAGGACTGGTTGCATAAAGGGGTGAAGAAAGTTTATGGATTGGAACATTGGTTGGGTATTTTGGATTGGCTGTTCGTATTTTCTGACAATCGTAAACTGCTATTTTGTACTTGTCAAAAAGGCAAAATATAATTACATCATCGGAGTGTCTGGGATTGCCTTTTTCTCAGTTGCCTTGCTTGAAGAATTACGAATGTTTTCGCAATGGATTGAAGATGGAGAAGTTGGAATGCTAACCCACGCTCTTCAAAATCTTCCAGTTCAATTTACCATCAGATTTTTAATAGTTGTAGGCATAACAGCACTGTTAATAATAATTGATTTACATCGCACAAAATAGTCCTAATCCAAAACAAACGTATATCATTATTAGTATTAAAATTATTTTTTCATTTTTCATAAATATTTACCTCAATAA
>ENA-UESI01000460-UESI01000460.1-human-gut-metagenome-genome-assembly--contig:-NODE-460-length-34243-cov-6.185769_pt1 | contig 34243 bp, 33 predicted proteins | sample MGYA00243005_ERZ508006 | MGnify/ENA primary metagenome ERZ508006 (study PRJEB26167, sample SAMN06115436) | human gut metagenome | host: Homo sapiens | place: China:Shandong | collected 2015-06-10... | reverse complement strand
GCCCAATTGTTTGGAGATAGCAACACCGATCGGGCACAGCAGAGCTGCGGATGCAGTGTTGGACATAAATTGGGTCAAGCCGCAAGAAAGGATAAACAGAACTGCTGTAACGATCAACGGAGACGGAGAACCACCCATCATACCTACGGTCCATTCAGCAATCAATTTACCTGCGCCGGTTTTATCCATTGCAGTGGATACAGGCATCATACCTGCGAACAGGAAGATGGTTACCCAGTCGATAGAAGCATAAGCTTGTTTTTCAGTCAGGCAGCCAGTCAGTACGCAAACCAATGCGCCGATGATAGCAGCCATTTCCAAAGTAACGCCTTTGATATTCAAAGCCATTACAACAACAACACACAACAGGATAAGACCGGAAATAATTTGTTTCGAAGAAGAAGTAGTAGTAGCTTCAACTTCCTGCTCGATTTCCTGATCAGCATCCAGCTCAACTTTCGGGAGTAAATGTTTACCAATGAACATCATGTAGAGCATACCTGCGATAGATACAGGAATACCGATCCATGCAAATTCAAAGAAACCGAAACCTTCAAGACCAGCAGCAGTCAAAGCACCGGTAGCAATAATGTTAGGCGGTGTGCCTACCATTGTGATGATACCGCCCCAACCGCAAGCGAATGCCAAAGGCATCAATTGACGGGAAGCAGGGATCTTTGCAGCAGCGCAGATACCTAAAGCAACCGGCAACAGGCAGGCTGCAGTACCAGTGTTGGAAAGTACCGAAGATAACAACGTACCTACAAGCATTAAACCAAACATCAGGCTGTTTTCACCAGAACCGCAGAAATGAACTACAGTATTACCGATTTTTTGGGCCAAACCGGTATAGAACATTGCAGCGCCTACGATAAACATACCAGCAAACAAAACTACCGTAGAATTAGAAAGACCTGAGAAAACGGTTTTTGCCGGAATAAAGCCTAACAAGCCACAGGCGATAGCACCGGCAGTAGCGGTGACTGCGAGAGGGATAAGTTCAGTAACAAAGAGCAATGCAATCACAGCCAACAGAATTAAACATTTTACTGCTTGGGACATAATAAATTCCTCCTTTTTAAATTTTCTATATGCTGTTCGAACAAACGGACAACATATAAAGATCGCAAAGGAATTACAAGTTTGATAATCCCTTTATTAATTTACATTATAGCAATGGCTAATGCAAAATGATGTTGCCCCGGCAACACTATATTTCAAAATTTGTAATAAACAGTGCAAAAGCCGAAACCATGCATGGTTCCGGCTTTTTAACGGTCTCTTAATAAATTAATAATGTTTTGTTAAATTATAAGTGCGTTCAAACTATTCAAACTTCAAAATTTTAAAATTTCTCTTTTCAAAATCAATCAATCCGCATTCTTTCATTCTGGCTAACTCCCGAGTCAAAGCACTGCGGTCTGCATCAAGATAATTAGCCATATCCGTTCTGTTAAAAGGTATCTCAAATTCAGTGGAACCGTTACGTTTTGCCTCCTGCTCCAGATAAGTCATGATCTTTCCGCGCAGGGTCTTTTTACATAAGATCTCTGTTTTTTCAATCAACTGCGCATTATTGCTGGCCATAATGGAAATCATATTCGTCAGCAATTTATTACGGCAGGGATCATTATTGCTTAGATCACTCAGCACCTTACCGAAGGGGACCATCAAGACCTCGCTGTCGCTGGCTGCAAAGTAGCTTACATTGGTCTTCTCCTCCTGTTTGTCGTTTCCCAGGAAGTTTTCAGCAAAAATGGAGCCTGACCCCATCGTCGTGATAATGGACTTCTCGCCCATAATATCTTCCTTGATCATCTGCACAGTACCGGCTACAACAATGCCAATACTTTCAACAGCATCTCCTGCTAAATAAATATAGTCCGATTTTTCGAAATGCTTGACAAGGGCATTTACTTTACCAAGAATGGTATCTAATTCGTCGCTGGCTAACCCTTTGAATAAGGGGAGACTTAAAAGATTCTGCATTGCCGCTTTCATAACTGTCCTCCTTCTTTAATACTCTCAATCATCTAAATAAAATAAATAAGTTTCTTCCTATTTAATATGCCCTTGATATATCTATATTATAAATTGAACATCTGCTTCATTCAAACTTACTTTAATTACTTTATTATGATATTATTTTTTAAATTTACGTGTGTTGCCTCAGCAACAACATTTATCTTTTATTATTGTTATAATGCAGTCAAAGCAAACGAGACATTTGCTTGGGACATTAGTCTTCCTTTATTAATCTTTTTCAATCATTTGACCGTCAACGAGAGGGTTCGGCTCTCATTGACGGTCACTTTTTTATTTACCAAAATAACCTTATGCAGCACTTGATGCCAGTTTATAAAAAAACATATGTCTAAAGCACCTGTGCATGATTTACAACAATTACAAAAGATTTAGAACTCTTAAATCATAACTGTCTGGCCTGCTGCTCAAATAACGCCCTGTTCTGACTGCGTCAGCTTCCGCCATGATATCACTGACTGCAATACTGTTTTAGCTGTTGACAGCAGCCGATCTGCAAATTTTTTTAATATCTCTTTGATCTCACGATCTGTAATAAAATAATTAGAGCAATGATTTTTGTAACTTTTGACAGCATTACTTTTATCTTGCTTCATATATTATAGCACTTTTATCATTTTTGTGTTGATTTCAGCAAAATTTTTTATATTATAACTGCTGCCTGCCATTCTATTGATAATAACCACAGATATTTTATGATATAATACTAATGTAAATCAATAATTTTGTCGTGAAAGCAGGTGCTTATATGCAGACGCGTGTCGTCTTACTGGGAATCATCGTTGAAAATACTGCCGCAGTTGAACAGCTTAACATATTACTGCATACACACAACGAATATATCATCGGGCGTATGGGCCTGCCCTATAAACAAAAAGGCATCAACATCATCAGTATCGTTCTCGACGCCCCGGCAGATGTCATCAGTACGCTTTCCGGCAAAATAGGTATGCTCAAAGGAGTCAGCGTCAAGGCTTTATATGCAAAGGCTCCGCAGGAACAGCCCTTTAAAGATTAATAATATATAAGGGAAATCACTGACGGGAAAGGATTCCTGCCCCGAAAGAAAGAAGGTCGACAAATGTATAATGTCAAATCAATGCAAGCCAGCGAATTCATCGCCCATGATGAAATCCTGGACACTCTTGCCTATGCCTCAGCCAACAAAAATAATGCCGCGCTTATCGACAGCATTATCGCTAAAGCAAAGGAACGCAAGGGTCTTTCACACCGTGAGGCCGCCGTACTTTTAGACTGTGAGCTGGAGGACAAAAATCAGGAAATTTTTGCCCTGGCCGAACAGATCAAAAAAGATTTTTACGGCAACCGCATCGTCATGTTCGCACCGCTGTATCTTTCAAATTATTGCATCAACGGCTGCGTTTATTGTCCTTATCACAGCGTCAATAAAAACATCACCCGCAAAAAACTCACACAGGACGAAATCCGCAGCGAAGTTATCGCGCTGCAGGACATGGGGCATAAACGCCTGGCTTTGGAAGCCGGCGAAGACCCTGTTAATAATCCACTTGATTATATCTTGGAAAGTATCAGGACAATTTACAGCATCAAGCACAAAAACGGCGCTATTCGCCGCGTCAACGTCAATATTGCCGCCACCAGCGTCGAAAACTATCGTAAGCTGCACGAAGCCGGCATCGGCACGTATATACTTTTTCAGGAAACCTACCACAAAGAAAGCTACGAACGCCTGCATCCTACCGGCCCCAAAAGCAACTATGCCTACCATACGGAAGCCATGGACCGAGCTATGCAGGGCGGCATCGACGATGTAGGTCTGGGCGTGCTTTTCGGGCTGGAGCTTTACCGTTATGAATTTACCGGCCTTTTAATGCATGCCGAGCATCTGGAAGCAGTACACGGAGTCGGCCCGCATACGATCAGCGTCCCGCGGATCTGCCCGGCTGATGATATTGACCCTGATGCCTTCAACAACAGTATCAACGACGATATTTTTGCCAAACTTGTAGCCTGCATCAGGATCTCTGTGCCCTACACAGGTATGATCGTTTCTACCCGTGAAAGCCAAAAATCACGCGAACGCGTTCTGCATCTTGGTATTTCTCAAATCAGCGGCGGCTCCCGTACCAGTGTCGGCGGTTACGCAACTCCTGAACCGGCAGCCGAGAACTCTGCCCAATTCGACGTCAGCGACACCCGCAGCCTGGACGAAGTAGTGGCCTGGCTCATGGAAATCGGCTACCTGCCCAGCTTCTGTACTGCCTGCTACCGCCAGGGACGCACTGGCGACCGCTTCATGAGCCTGTGCAAAAGCGGACAGATCCAAAACTGCTGTCATCCCAATGCCCTCATGACGCTCAAAGAATATCTGACGGACTACGCCGAACCTCATACCAAAGCTCTGGGTGAAAAACTCATTCAGGCAGAACTGAGCAATATCCCCAACCCCAAAGTACGAGAACTTGTTCTGCAGCATTTAGCAGACATTGAAAACGGAGAACGTGATTTCCGTCTATAAAGTTTTAGATAAAGCAAAAATCCGCCGGTTTCGGCGGATTTTTGCTTTTCTTTATATTTTACATTTTTTTAAAACGGCTTTTGGGCTGTTTGCAGATCGGACAGACATAATCATCCGGCTCTTTGGTAATATCGCCTTCATAAATATACCCGCATACTTCGCAAATATAACGTATTTTATCCGGCTTTTCCGCCTGCGGAGCCTCCTCCTGATAAGTCGGGGCATTTTTCGGAGCTTTACCCTTAACAACTTTATGATAGTATTCATAGGTCATGGGGCTTTCATCAGCACCGGCTAAAGTATCAGTCAGCCGCGCCATGATCACGCAATGCGTTTCGGCATCATGTATGGCGATCACTTTGCAGATCATATACCCGCAGGCATGCTCTTTGACTATCGGCAGACCGTCCAAAATCCCGCAGGCAAAATTTTTACCGCAAAATTTATCGATTTCCCGGCCGCAGGCAAAGCCCAGCTCTGCAATAACATTACGGTCCACCGCCTCAGATAAAATGGAAATACTGAAACGGCCGCTCTTTTTTATCGCTTCATATGTAAAATTATTTTTATTCATACTCACCGCAACGATCGGACGCTCGCTTGTCACCTGGATCACGGTATTGACTATGCAGCCGGCTGGCCTTGTGCCATCAAGCGTACCAATGGCATACATGCCATATGTAAGTTTGTACAAAACGGAAAGATCCATTTGCTCTACCCTCTTTCATTTCTTTGATCTGCTTTAATTATACTCTGCCGTAATTTAAAATGATAGGACCACAGGTCCTCCTGAAGCAGTAGATTATTTACAAAATCCCTGTTTAAACTTCATATACGATCACTGCTCGTTCTTCAATATAAATTTCCAGGCACAATTACAGGATGCATCTGTTATTTCAGGATAACAGCTAAGCGCTTCACACTCAAAACGATCGTCGATCACCTTGGCAAAGCCTGTATACTCGATAACGCCCACAGGCCTGCAGGGATGAAATTCCATGCCCTTACGCTTTCTGGCGTTCTGCACTCTGCAGTCCAGGGTCCTGTAAATCAAAGTCTGACCGTCAACGATTATCTCATCTTCATTGATATTGGCATATAAACGCAGCTGCAAAGCCTTTTTCAACCCTTCGATACCAGGTCTTGGCGGCAAATTTAAAAACTCCTTTATTTTTTGTGCCTCAATTTTTGTAAAAGCTTCCCAAATATTGCAGTCATGCTCCATCGCCTCTGCCATGCCAAACTTTCTTTCCACTGACTGAAACCAGACGCCATCCATAGCCAGCCAGTTTTTCGAATAAATCTCAATCAGCTTGATCAGCTCTTCCTTATCCAGCTGTTCTAATACCTTATTGACCATCTCCGATCCTCCTTGCCTGTATTGCCTAATTATCCTTTAGCATTTATTTTGATTATAACATATAAATTTTACATAAAAAATAACAGGCCCCTGCGCAGACAAAAAAAGCCGGCAGTTTATTGCCAAGCTGCCGGCATCAGTTCTAAATCATAAATTACTTCTATCTGGAATATACTGCTTCGTATTCAGGAGTGCTGTCAAATACCTTCTTAGCGAAAGGACATAACGGAATGATCTTTCTATTTTCGGCAATGGCAAAATCTACAACCTTCTGCACCAGCGCGTTGCCAATCGCGTGCCCCTTCCATTTTTCATCTACATAGGTATGATCAATGATCAAAAGATGCTCACCTGTTTTGACAAAAGAAATCTCGCCAATTTCTTTATTTTCATGAAATACCGCAAATCTGCTGTTAGCTTCATCAAGTCTGTATTCAAACATTTTTATTCATCCTTTCCTGTTAGGGCTCGATCTCATCAGAATCTTTCAATTTATATTTCAGCGCCCCCGAAGGACAGCCCTTGATCGCTCTTAGAGCAGACTCCTGTTCTGTTGCCACAGGCAGTACCCAGGGTTTACGTTTTAATTGAAATACCGTATGATTGGATTTGACGCAATTGCCGGAATGCTTGCAGATATCTTTATTAAAATAAACGTCGTACGTTTCTCCTTCATATTTTTTATATCCTAATTTCAGCAGCTCTTTCTCTTTCATCTTATCTGCCCCTTTCATCATAATCAAAAACGCCCTTACCCAAGGCTTTTTATCTATACTCAATATACCACTAATTCTATACTAAAACACTTTAATTAAATTAATTTTTCAAAAATTTTATATCCAAAATGACTATTTCAGCTGATTCTTCTTAATAAATCAAACTGTTATCTCATAAAATTTATTTGAAATTCTTCCATGATCAAGAAAACTCCACAGTTAACTGTCCGCACCCTTGTTTGTCTTGCCCGAACGTGATATTCTAATAGTGAGGAAGGGGTATTATCAAAATTTCCTCATATTTAAAACCGTACTCCAGTCACTCGCCACACAAGATTTTTCTTTGTTATCATAATATCTTTTTAGAAGGAGATGATGGAATGGATACGATCTTTTTCACATTCACAGCCCTGTCTTTGATTTTATTAGGCATCGGCTTAGTAAAACCGCACTGGGTGCTGCCGCTTAGTGTACTTGAACCTAAAACCAGGCGCAAGGCAGCAATCATTTATTTTATTGCGTTCCTTATCTGTCTAGGTATCGCTTCCAAATTAAGTTATTCTTAAAATCGCCACAGATATCTTAAAGTTACAAAAACATAGTCAATAAGCAGTACAATACTGCTTATAACACTCTAAAAAAGTTTAAAGAAATACTTGACAATTATATACAGATACGGTATTATTGTTATTGTTCCGTTACGGGACACTGAGTCGCCGAAGTGGCGGAATTGGCAGACGCACTTGACTCAAAATCAAGCGTGGTTACCCCACGTGCCGGTTCGAGTCCGGCCTTCGGCACCATACTACAAAAAGAAACACTCCAGTTCAAACTGGAGTGTTATTTTTTTGCCTGCATATATGAATGAATTTTACACGTACGAGAAAGTATACCGAAAATATTTTCGGTATACCTCCCAAACCTGCTCCTGCTTTCACACAGCACTGTCAGGGAAAATACGTTTATGCAGCTTATATGCCAGTACAAGGCCCAAAATACCTGTGATCATCTGCGGCCAGCCCATGATAAACAAAATAAACAGCGACAGCTTTTCCGGCACTGCCACCAGCCACAGAACAAACAGACTGCTGCAATATAAAATAAACGTTTTAAAAAGCGGCGCCGCGATGATGATCCCCTTGCCCCAGAAACGGGCGCACAGATACACCATTACCAGATTCCCAACAGCAACTACCGGGATCAAAAACGGCAGCGGCAGCTGCCCCTGAAAATACGCCATTACAGGCAACAGCACGGCGATCATTACCGAAGGCCATAAACCAACCGTACGGGCAGCAAGCACCAACACCATATTCACTAAGGTCCCAACAATAAAAACCGTCCACATCGGCGGCATGGGGATCACTAAACGCAAAGCCTGCAGTACCAGACCTACAGCCAGCAGCATCGCGCCCCTTACCCAATTATTATTTTCCATTATGCTCTCCTATTTTGCCGGGCATTCGCGTTCTACAAAAGCTTTGAACGCAGCCTGCAGCTGTGGTACTATCTTGCCTACGCCACTGCCGATAAATTTGCGGTCGATTTTTGTCACCGGCATGATTTCACAGCGCGGACCGCATAAAAACGCTTCTTCAGCTTTTAAAACAAATTCCATATCAAACGCTTTTTCAATAACCTGCATCTCCAGATCAGGCGCCAGACGTTCTTTGATCAGCCGGCGGGTGATATTTTTATGGACCAGATTATTATCGGGATGCGTCCAGATCATTTCATCTTTGATCACCATAAAGCTGCTTTCAGTACTCTCGGTGATCTTACCGTTCTCGCGAATAAAAAGCGTATCAAAAGCATTGCTTTCACGGGCTTTCTGCCTTGCCAAAACCTCGGGCAGCCTGTTCAGAGTGTTGACGTTGCAAAGCTGCCAGCGATTATCCTCGGTCGTAATGATATTGACGCCGCTCTCACGTTTGGCCGCTAATGCCGTGCGGTCAGTTTCCACGATCGTCATTGTCAGCTGCGGTACCGACATTTCCGGAAAAGCCAGACCGTAATCGGCAGTACCGCGGGTGATCTGTGTATAGATCTCGCCATTTTCAATCCCGCTTGCAGCGATCAGGGCTTCATGAAATTCAATCAGTTCTTCGATCGTGTAAACGGCAGGTATTTTGACTTTAATGACAGATTCGAATAAATTATCCATATGCGGCAATAAAGCAAAACAACGGCCGTTGTAAACAGGCACTATTTCAAACACGCCGTCGCCAAACTGGTGGCCCCTGTCGTGGACTGAAACCGCCGCTTCCTCCGCCGGCATGATCTCACCATCTACAAGCACTAGATTTTTGTACATAATTAAACCCTCCATATGCAAATTTTGTATTAAAATTCACTTTTTTGTCACCGGAAATATTGTATAATAGTATAGTAAAGATTGTTTAATATACAGCTTTAATATTATACAACATTTTGTTAAATTTGTCCGCAAAGGTTTGCATAAATGGTCTACGTATAATAAATCTATGAAAGAAGGTGACTGCCTATGGCTCATTTACCGCCGATAGTCGCTGATTTGGCGATGATCCTTTTAGTTGCGGGTATCACGACGATCCTGTTCAAAAAACTAAATCAGCCTTTAGTACTTGGTTACATTATTGCCGGCTTCATTACCGGCCCCCATTTCAACTTTTTTCCCACTGTATCAGACACTGCCAATATCAACGCCTGGTCTGAAATAGGCGTTATTTTTCTTTTATTTGCCCTGGGTCTGGAATTCAGTTTTTACAAGCTCAAAAGTGTGGGCAGTACAGCCTTCATCGCCACCTTCGTTGAAATAGGCGGCATGCTTGTCATTGGCTATTTTACCGGTCATCTGCTGGGCTGGGATCATATGGACAGCCTGTTTCTGGGCGGTATGCTGGCCATGTCGTCGACTACTATCATCATCAAAGCCTTTGAAGACCTCAAACTCAAAGGCCAGCGTTTTACAGAAATGGTTTTTGGTATTCTGATCGTTGAGGACATCGTCGGCATTATCATGATGGTGCTGCTTTCCACTTTAGCCGCTGCCAGCGCTGATATTTCCACACTCGAACTTGTTGAAAGCGTCATGCGGCTGCTGTTTTTCCTGGTCTTATGGTTCGTCCTCGGTATGTATCTGGTACCGACCTTCTTTAAACGGGCTGAACGCCTGATGAATGATGAAACTTTACTGGTAGCCTCCATAGGTCTGTGCCTGGGCATGGTCGTTCTGGCTACTCACATGGGCTTCTCGGCTGCTTTAGGCGCCTTTATCATGGGTTCTTTGATCGCCGAAGCTCCCAGCGCCGAAAAGATAGAACACCTTGTCAAACCGGTCAAAGACTTGTTTGGCGCCGTCTTTTTCGTCTCGGTCGGTATGCTTGTTGACCCGGCCCTGCTGCTGGAATACGCAGTACCCATCATCGTACTTATTCTTGTTACACTGGTCGGCAAGCTGCTGCTTTCCGGCGCCGGCGTACTGCTTTCCGGTCAAAACCTCAACACTTCCATGCACTGCGGCTTCAGCCTGGCGCAGATCGGTGAATTTTCCTTCATCATAGCATCTCTGGGTATGAGCCTCGGCGTTATCAGCGACTTTCTCTATCCGATCATCGTCGCTGTTTCCGTAACCACTACCTTCACCACTCCCTTCTTCGTCATGGCAGCAGAACCGGCCTACCAGTTCGTTAAAAAATCGCTGCCCGATAAAACTCTGGAATGGCTGGACCGCTATACGGAAGCCAATCCTGATAACGACGGCAAAGACAGCGACTGGCGTGATTTCCTGCGTGAATATTTTATCCGCATCCTGATTTTTACGACCATGCTCTCTGCCGTTGCCCTGGGCTCTTACTACTATCTGCAGCCCTACCTGTCCGGGAAAATGACTGCCCCCTACAGCAATCTCCTGACAGCGCTGCTGACGCTGATAGTTATGGCGCCGTTCCTGCGGGCAGTACTGGTCAATAAAACCAATCACCCGGAACTTTTCTCGACGCTGTGGTTCAAGAAACGTTCCAACCATATCCCGCTCACGCTGTTGTTATTTTTAAAGATCCTCATCGCGGCAGCCTTCCTCTACTTTGTTTTTGCCAAGCTGCTGGGCCTGCAATCGCTGCTGGCCGCACTGGCAACAGCAGGCGCAGCCTATTTCATCTCGTCCTCCGACTGGCTGATGGGTGAATATCTGCGGATGGAATCGCGCTTTCTGGTCAACCTGAACGAACGGCATATGCTCAAACACCGTGAAGCTCTGGCAGAAGCAGGCGAAGAACATCTTTACGGCTGGTTCGACCAGGAACTGCAGCTGGCACGTTACAAGATCTGCGAAGACTCGCCCATGATCGGCCAGACGCTGATCCAGCTTGCCTTCCGCGAGCTTTATGGCTGCAATATCCTGCAAATAACGACACCGGAAGAAGTCGTCGATATGCCGGGCGGCCACCACATCCTGCAAAAAAATTCTACTCTGCTGATGATCGGTACAGATTCTCAATTCAAGCTGTTTGACACAGCCATCAATACCCAGCGACTGTGCATGAACCTGATTGAAGAACCTATCACCCTGCGTGAATTTATGCTGCGCGAAGATAATGACAAAGAAAACGTTTCCGTTTTCTTATCCTGTGCCATTACGATCGATAAACACTCACCCATCCTGGGCAAATCGCTCAAGGATACTAATATCCGCGATGACTGGTACTGCCTCGTCATCGGTCTGGAACGCGGCAGCTATACCATGACCAATCCCAATGTTTCGCTGGTCTTTGAAAAGGGCGATCTGCTGTGGGTACTGGGCAAACAAAAAATGATCAATCAACTCGTACGTGAAGAAATACTCTAAAATATACATAATAAAAAACCTTCGGCTGAGCCGAAGGTTTTTTATTTATTTCCCCTGCAGATTTATCACTACTATTTCCGGTTTCAGCTCCGTCCGCACCGGCGGCCCCCAAAATCCATAACCATTGCTGACGATCGCAGTCAGATCACCAAACTGCTCCAAACCGTAATCCAGCTTATACATCCGCTGCGTCACCAGCCTGTTAGGAAACATCTGCCCGGTATGAGTATGTCCTGCCAGATACATATCGTAGCCCGCTGCCGCCGCAGCGTCCATGCGCCGTGGCTGATGATCGATCAGGATACTGTAATAGCTATCATTATTACTGCTCAAATTCTGCAGCGGCACCGTACTTGCTGAAACACGATAATCATGCAGACCCGTGATCTTCAAATTACCGTCAGCCAGCGTGCTTTCATCAGTCAGTATCCTGACATTATTAGCCGCCAGCAGTGCCCGCAGCTCGTTAGGACGTTCAAGATAATCATGATTACCAAACGCCCCATATACGCCCAGCGGCGCCCGTAATTCTTTTAACGGCGCCAGCGAATTTTCGTCGATGATATACCGCAGACGTTCATCCATAATATCGCCGGCGATCAGCACCAGATCAGGCTGCTGCGCATTTATCAGCTGTACCAGCCCCTTACTGTACTCATAGCCAAGCTCGCGCCCCAAATGAATATCACTGACCAGTACTATTTTATACCGCGCTTCTGGAGGCAGCTTCGCACTGACAACGTTTTCCGTGCGCACCACAGGGCTGAACGCCCGCCAGCTTCCCCAGGCAATAAAAATCACTAAAAATACTGCTCCCGCAGCGGCAAACTGCGTAAACGGCAGCTTGAACGATAAAATACGCAGCACACTATATACGATACCATGTATCACCATCAAAAGCAGTGAATAATACAAAAAAGCGATCCAATAACCACTCAGCCAGGCCGAAAGCTTCAGCAGCGGCAACGGCAGACTTGCCGGCAGCATACGGCTGCCGACAGTATTCAGCATCAGCAGGACATACAAAATAATAAACGGCGTCGAGCGCAGAAAAGAAAAGGCATGACTGTAATAGACCCAGGCCAAAGAGCTTAAAATAAAATCGATCAGGGAAATAAACAAAACAACACTCAAAATCAATAGTCTCCTTCCGAAGTCTCAATTTATAACACATAACATTCATAACGACCAAAAACTTTCATGCTCTTATTATACAGGTTAAAGTCCGCTTCAAGTCAAGTAGTAAACCTGCCTTTTTCACATCCTGCTGAATAAATTTACAAAAAGTTTTAACTTTCCTGCCCAAACCGGCACTTTCTGCCGTTGCTGTTACAAAAACTATTTTTCTCTGCCCTTTCCCTTCACGTTAATAAAAATGTGGATTCCCATTCTTCCGAGAATCCACACAAACACCACTTTTAACAAACCAAGCAGCTGCACCGGCAGTAAGTTATTTTAAATTGGCCTTAAAAAAGCTCTCGATTTTATCAAACGGGATCAGTTCGACCCTGTCATAAAGGTCCACATGCCCGGCATCGGCAACATAATACAGCTCCTTAGGCTCTGCTGCGCGTTTATAGGCATCTTCACTGAATTCTTTAGAATGGGCCTGATCGCCAGTAATAAAAAGCAGCGGCCGCGGAGAAATAGTTTCGATATCATTGAACGGATAGAAATTCATAAATTTAGTATTGCTGGAAAGTGTCGGATGCGTAGTCAACAGCGGTGAAGAACCTGCCGGGGTAAACTCGCCTCTCGGAGTACGGTAAAAGTCATAGAATTCACGCTCGATCGGACTGGAAGCCTCGTTGATTTCATGTACAGTACCGCTGGTATATTTAGCGGCGCCGCCCTGGAATTCCACATAACGCTGCTCTGCCGCCTCGGCAATGATCTGCTTTCTTTGCGCAAGCGTCAGCGAATGATTAAGGCCATTACGGTTAGCGGCGCCCATATCATACATGCTGACAGTCGTAACAGCTTTCAGACGGGGATCGATCTTCGCGGCGCTGATGGCAAAACTGCCGCTGCCGCAGATCCCGATCACGCCGATCCTGTCTTTGTCGGCAAAGGGACTTGTCCCCAGATAATCTGCTGCCGCACTGAAAGTCTCGGCATAAATATCCGGTGCTACAGCATTACGCGGCTGGCCATCGCTGCCGCCCCAGAAAGCCAGATCGACAGACAAAGTCACAAAACCGCGTTCCGCCATTTTGGCAGCATAAAGATCAGCGCTTTGCTCTTTGACTGCCCCCATTGGATGACCCACTATGATAGCGGCGTGCTTTTGCTTTTGATCCATATTTTTGGGCAAATATAAATTCCCGGCGATATTCATTTTATACTGGTTTTTAAAAGTGACTTTCTGCACATCGACCTTATCGCTTTTATAAAAATTATCGGCACCATGCGACATATCAGCCGCCCAGACAGCGCCTGTACCCGTCGTCGATAAAATCAGCCCCAGGGCGACAGCCCTCAATATTTTCACATAACGATCAGTAAAAGTTCTCTTTTTCATAATGATCCACTCCTTATAATATTAGTTAGTATTTTTCTACGCCATGCTGCTTCAGCATAACTTTATCTGTAAGGCTTTAGCCTTATACCAGCCTACCCATTTCCTGTGCCTGTTTTAAAGCCTTATTACCGTGAATATCTCCGGCAGCAGTCACGCCGCCAGCCAAAACAACACCCTTAAGCGTAACGCCTTCAAAACAGTCGATCCAGCCCTGCAGCCCTTTCTGGGCCCCGTCGACAGCCGTCGCTGCCGTATCGGCCGCTGCTGCCAGCAAATAAACCTCGCGATATGCATAATCAGACGCAAACAAAGGGTTGCTTCTGTCGAGCAGAGTTTTCATCTGTCCGCACATCTCGTAAAAATAAACTGGCGTTGCAAACACAAGCACATCGGCTTTTTGCAGCTTGGGAACGATCGCATCCATATCGTCACGAATAACGCAGCGCCCTGTTTGCTGACAAGCCAGACAGCCTTTGCAGAAATTTACCGTTTTACCATACAGGCCTATTTTTTCTACCGTATGGCCGGCCTCCTGCACACCTTTTATAAATTCGTCTGCCAGAAGCTCTGAATTACCGCCTTTACGCAGGCTTGCCGTTATTACCAAAACTTTTTTCAACATATTTCTCCTCTTCATTCCATTATTTTTTCAGCTTAAAAATCAAATAATCAAGACAGTCTATTTTTATCTGTAGCTCATGCAACTCCTTAAGCAGTCTGACCCGATGACCCGTTAATAACTCTAATTGTTCTGTAATATCTTTCTTTTCCATAACTACCGCAAAACATTCAATAAACTTATGATCACAACCGGCAGCAGCAAGATTTTCCCTGATGTCATTGCCCGACATCCGTAACTCCTTCACCTGATCACCTCCTTTGTCTTAATTATAAAAACAGTGGTCACAAATATCAAATACATATATTAAATGCATTGCTATACTTGAAAAGTATAGCAATTATTATTATAATGATTGTACCGGAGGTGGAATTTTTATGGATATCAGGACCCTGCAATATTTTCTTGCCGTAGCCCGTGAAGAAAGTATCAGCGGCGCGGCCGAATTTTTACATATGACGCAGCCGCCGCTTTCAAGGCAGCTTAAAGAACTGGAAATAGAACTTGGCAAACAGCTTTTTATCCGCGGCAACCGCAAAATAACGCTGACAGAAGACGGTATGATCCTGCGTAAACGTGCCGAAGAAATCGTTTCCTTAATGGAAAAAACAAAAACCGAGCTCACTGTCTCCGGCGAAAATATCAGCGGCGACATTTATATTGGCAGCGCTGAAACAGAAGGCATTCGGCCGATAGCCAAAATCATCCGCACAATGCAGCAGCAATACGAACATATACGTTTCCATATTTTCAGCGCTCAGGCCGAAGACGTTGCCGAACGCATCGACAATGGGTTATTAGATTTCGGTATTTTTATTGAACCGGCCGATTTATCAAAATATGACTTTATCAAATTGCCGTCTACCGATATCTGGGGCCTGCTGATGCGCAAAGACAACCCGCTGGTCAACAAGCCGACAGTTACCCCCAGAGATCTGTTTGCTACACCACTGCTGCTTTCCAATCAGGAAATGGTCAAAAATGAAATTTCCGGCTGGCTGGGCGGCGATTTTAATAAACTGAATATCGTCGCTACCTATAATCTATTATATAACGCCTCGCTGATGGTTGAAGAAGGCGTTGGTTCAGCCCTGTGCCTTGACCGGATCATCAAAACAACAGAAAGCAGCCCACTGTGTTTTCGTCCCTTAGAACCCAAATTAGAAGTTGGCCTGAATATCGTCTGGAAAAAATATCAAATCTTTCCTAAAGCTGCCGCAAAATTTTTAGAATCTCTGCAAAAAGAATATCGTTAAACCTTACTGCAAAAAAACAGAGAGAGCTTCTTAAAAGCGCTCTCTGTTTTTATTCCCGGCAATAAATATTTTATTTTGTCAAACCTAAACGCTGCAGCCAGGCTCTGACATCGCTTTGAGCACTAGCGGCATTACTGCCGCTGACTACGAAAGCCTCCAGCACATTAGCATTAGGCACCGCTTTTTTCAGATCGCTGACACAGTTGGCAACCCCACCGCCGCCATGCGTGACAAACGGCACCACAGTTTTTCCAGACAGGTCATGCTGCTCTAAAAAAGTAAACATCGGCATTGGCATCGTGCTCCACCAGTTAGGCACACCAATATAAACAACATCATAAGCCGCCAAAGCTTCTACCCTGCCATTGATTGCCGGGCGGGCATTACTGTCACGCTCAGCCCTGGCCTGCTCCGTAGCAGCGCGATATTCTTCCGGATAAGGCTCCACCGTCGTCACTCTAAACAGATCAGCACCTGTTTCATTGCCGATCATTCTGGAAACAGCTTCCGTATTCCCTGAACGCGAATAATATACTACCAGCGCCTTACCATTATTAGCTTGCTTTTCACTTTGCATGATTTTCCCTCCATTATCAGTAGAAATAGCCTCGGCATTGCTGCCGCCGCAGGCCGCCACCAGCATAGCCAGTATCGCCATCAAGGCCGCGATGATTTTTTTCATACCTTGCCTCCTCAACTTTTACTTAGCAAAAAGCACTGTTTTACCGCTTCCTTCCATACTCTTTGCTTTAATTCGATTCTACAGGCTGGAGTTCACTTCAGGTCAAGCATTTACTGAGAAAGTTTGCAAAAATTTCATATTATAAGCTTTATTCCAAGATAAAAGAGCGTATACCCGCTGCTATACAGCAGGATATACGCTCTTTCTTAATTAAAAACTTTCCCTATTATTGATTATTGTTTCCTGCGCCGATCCCCCGATCAACGCTCTTTTAAAAGGTCCAGCGGGCGCCAACATTCCACTGCCAGTCCTTTTGGAAATCGCTGCCGCTGCTGCGCTCCACATCAAGATAAACATGGCTGTTGCTGCCAGTTTTAAAGGCAGCGCCGATACCATATTCCAACCAGGTCTCGTTGTAAGCATCGTCGGCCTTAAAGCGATTGCCTGAACTGTCAGTCAGCGTCACATCATAACCGCCGCCGAATTCATGCAGCAGATTAGCTTTCGCATAAACTATCCCCTTACTGCCAACCTCTTTACCGATATTGAAACCGACACGGCCAGCAATCCCAGGAACGGTAGTAGCAGCAAAAGAATCCCCAACAATCCTCCCACCAAATAAGCGGCATCCACAAGAAATGCGAGCATGGCGTACTCCTTTCTTCCGCAACGTGAACTTCAACAAGACCCCGGTTGTACCTTCGCCTCCTTTTTGTTATATTTTAACACATCAAATAAAAAATAAAAGCCCCCGGAGAAAAAATTCTCCGGGGAAATGCCGGTCTCCTACTTGATTCTCCGCGCCTCTACATAATACCGCTTATCCTGAGCGTGACCCATAGAGAAAGTCTTACGGGGCAGAACGCCATCCGTCATCACAGTTTTAAAGAGCTGCTCTTTTCCCATGGCCGGCAGCTTGAAGCCGATATTGCCTGCCTTGCCCCCCAACTCGTCGGTGACATCGTCGCCGTGAATGTAGTCAACTTCGCCGCCGTATTCCTGAACATACGCGTCCAGGAAGGTTTGAAGGGTCCCCACAGCCAGCTGAACCTTAGGATTTGGAACGGTGAGGAAACCGGTGTGCTCTGCGCAGGTATAAGCAATCACATGTCCCTCACCACGACCCTCATAGGCCTCTGGGTAGAAGGACTTGAATGCCTCCAGGACCTGATCTGGTTGAACACCGAAAAGCACCCGGTGAATCGGCTCGAATTGCAGGGCGTGATCGTGGTTATTGACTACCTCCACCAGCGCGTAGCGGGCCGGCAGAGTCCCCCACTGGCTCTCTGGTGTAACCTTCTTCAGATTCTCATAGCACTGCTTGGCCGTGGCAAGGGAGTGGTTGCCGTCCCCAACGGCAAAAAGCAGCGGCGCGGCACCGCTCAGTCCGTATTTCTTCTGCATTTCAGCATCGGTACAAAGGCCTTCCAGTGCCGCCGCCACGCCGTTCATCTGGATGTCCGTCAGCTTCCATCCCCGCAGGTGGCCGCCTCCCTGCTGAAGCTCAAAGTCATACACCTTCTCCATCTCATCGCTGGCGGCGGTGAGGGGGGCGATTACGGTCCGATCCGGATCGTCAATCAGTAGCATAACGTGAGGCAGCTCGATGGGAGCATGCTCCCGCACCCGCACCCGGGGCGGAATTCGGGAGAGCACCGTGCCCTCTGTGGCCCGGATCAGGGCGCCGGAGCCAGGGGTAAAATCATACTGTTCCAAATCGATCATGCCAATCAACCCGTGGCGGATCTTACCATCAGATTGCGTACGCTCCATGTAGAGAAGAGAATCCGATAAGGTCTGGAATACGCCGCTTTCCAGATACTGCTCCATGGTAGAGTTGATATCCGCGATAGACTGCTCCACATCCGGATCATTCAGCTTTGCCTCCGGCAGAATCAGCCGCAGCGTGGAGGGTGCGTTCCCCACCGTGTCCTCCACCGCCTGCCAATACTCCGGCTGTGAGGTAAACTGATCACAGGCCACAACCGCCCATTTGGTCATATCCACATCTTTGGGCAGGAGAATATCTGCCGGATAAAACCCCAACTTCTCAAACGATTGATTCATCTTACATCGCCTCTTTTCTTTCATATTTTTCTCATTCCGTGAGTGTTATGGCCATTGCAGACCGGCACTGCCCCACTCCCTCCAGCGCGGGCCGCTCTCCCGGAAGGAATTCAGCAGAGTCTCCAGAATATAGAGCGGGTCCTATTTAGAGCACCGCATCATGGGCAGATTCCGTCCCTGTAGCCAGACAGTGTTACAGCGCCGCCCTGATGGCCGCCAGCAAATCCCCGAACTCTTCATAGGCTGGCAGCTCTGGATGGTCTGCCTTGATCGCCTCTGTGCTTTTAAAAAGGAAACCCGCTTTGCTGGCCTGAATCATCCCCAGGTCGTTGAAGCTGTCGCCGCTGGCAATGGTTTCATACCCAATGGACTGCAGAGCCTTGACCGTGGTCAATTTGGATTTTTCGCAGCGCATCCGATACCCCGTGATCTCGCCGCTCTCCGCCACCTCCAGCGAGTTGCAGAAAATGGTGGGCCACCCCAGCTTTTCCATCAGAGGCTTTGCAAATTCTTCAAAGGTATCGCTTAAAATAATCACCTGTGTGAGTGTCCGCAGTTCGTCCAAAAATGCCTTGGCTCCCGGCAGCGGATCAATTTTTGCAATGGTGGCCTGAATCTCCGGCAGGCCCAAGCCGTGCTCTTTTAAAATTTCAAGGCGGTAGCGCATCAGTTTATCATAGTCCGGCTCGTCTCGGGTCGTCCGCCGCAGCTGCGGAATTCCACTGGCCTCTGCAAACGCAATCCAAATCTCCGGCACTAAAACGCCTTCCATATCCAGGCATACGATATTCATAGATGTTCCCCTTATCTCATAAATTCGCGCACTTTCCAAAGCGCAGCTTGTCTGGATATGATTATACAATACCCCGTTCCTCCTTTCAATGCGATTTCAAAATTTTCCGTGCTTTTAGAAAACGGATTTTGCCATACATGCTCTTTGGAGCGTTGGGGCAACCTATCCATGAAACTCTGAGTGAGAAAGGAGGCTTCACAATGATCCTTGATAAAATTGCATTGGCTCTCGTCATTATCGGTGCGCTCAACTGGGGTGGCATCGGCCTGTTCGGTTTTGACACAGTGGCTTATTTGTTCGGCGGACAGCTGGCCCTTTTGTCCCGCATTATCTTCGGCCTGGTCGGTCTGGCCGGTCTTTGGTGCATCACGCTTTTGTTCCGTTCCGACCGGGAAACCGGACATGCTCACGGCGCTGTTTGACAGCCCCGATTCCTTTGATATGTAACAAGGGCCGGCTCTATGAGCCGGCCCTTGTTGACCCTGTGCAAATCTTTTAATCTTTTCTCTCTTCCATATATTCCTGATCCTCTTGCAAAAGCTTTTCAGAGACAATATCCAACTGTTCCATCTTGTCGTAGTGGTCCACCAGGCCAGTCTCCTGAATGGCACTTTTCCCCTCCTTGCGAAATGCCAGCTTCAGCATAATCGGCGTCAGGATGGTGCCGCCCACAACCGTGATAATGACAGGAGTCATCATAGCAGCAGACAAAACACCCAGAGACAATCCGCGATTGGCAACAATCAAGGCTACCTCTCCGCGGCACACCATACCAACACCCACCTGCATGCTCTCACCGCCGGTAAAGCCGCAGAGCTTCGCCCCTAAGCCGCAGCCCAGCATCTTGGAGATCACAGAGATCAACAGCAGCAGTACGGAGAACAGCACCAAGCTGCCGGTCAAGCCTGATATTTCCACTTGAATACCGACACTGGCAAAAAATACCGGCGTCAGCAGCAGGAAACTGAGCGGCTCGAATTTAGATTGAATATAAGTGGCCTTGGGCGTGCAGGAAATCACCAGCCCCGCCACATATGCACCGGTTATATCCGCAACGCCAAAGAACTCCTCAGCACAGTAGGCCATGACCAGGCACAGTACAAAGGCCAATACCGGATAGCGGCGGCGGTCACGTCCATGATCCAGCCCCATGAACCAGCAGAAAAACCGCTTGGCTCCAAGTCCCACCACGCCGGAAAATACGAAGAAGAGGATAATCTTTGCCAAAACCAGCAAAATACTCTCCTGGCCGCCGGCCAAACTGCTGACAACAGTCAGTGCAATCAGCCCAAGTACATCGTCTATCAGCGCCGCCGCCAGAATGGTATTGCCCACCTTCGTATCCAGCTTTCCCATTTCCTTGAGCGTTTCCACCGTAATGCTGACAGAAGTCGCCGTCAGCACAGTTCCCACAAACACATCTTCCAAAAATCCGCTGCTCTGAATCATGCCGGTGATGTTGGCAATCCAGGCAAGGCCTGTTCCCATCACCAAGGGCACTACTACACCCAGCAGGGCCACCAGAAAACCTGCCTTGCCGCTGTTTTTCAAATCCTGAATGTTCGTTCCCATACCAGCTGAAAACATCAGCACAATGACTCCCAGCTCACTGAGTTGGGTGATAAATTCTGTCTCTGAAAGGATATTCAGCATTGCAGGGCCTAGAATTAATCCAGCCAGCAGCGCTCCCACCACTTGGGGCATCTGGATCTTCTTCGTGAGCATCCCAAGCAGCTTTGTACTTAGCAGAATCAATGCCAAGTCCATCAAAAAGCGATAGGTCATATCCGTTCCTCCTTTTCTGAGACCTTGATTGTACGCTTTTCTCCACTCTTTGCAAGAGGCAACCTGCACAAAAGAGCGTCAAGATTCCGCAAAAAAACCACCGGCTGTCCGATGGTTTTTTTGAATACTCCTATGATTCTTTCAACCTTTGAATCAGGGCTTCCTCCGGCGTGACGTACACCGTCTGATAGGCCTGATACGTGACCATACCAGGGCGAGCCCCGGCCGGTTTTTTAACATATCTCACCTGCGTATAATCCACGGGAACATTTCCGCTCTCCCGGGCCTGAGAATAATACGCCGCAATTTTCGCCGCCTCCACCAGCGTATCAGCATCCACCTCTCTGCCCGCTGTACGCAGGATAACATGAGAGCCGTGGATTTTCTGCGTATGAAGCCAGATATCCCGATAGTCTGCCTCTTTCATTGTCAGCTGATCATTCTGACGGTTGTTGCGGCCCACCAGCACCCGAAAGCCGCTGCTGGTGCGGAATTGGCGGGGCCTCGCGGCGCGCCTGATCTCCTTTTTCCCCTGCTTTTTCAGGAAACCTCCCTCCCGCAGTTCTGCGCGGATATCCAGAAAATCCTGTTCCGTCTCTGCATGCTGAATTGCCTCCAGAACACTCTCCATATAGGCAATATCCCGGCGGGCAATCTCCATCTGCTCCTGAAGGTGATGCTCGGCGCTCTTGGCCTTGGCATACCGTTTGTAGTACTTGGCCGCATTTTGCTGAGGCGTCAGCAGTGGGTCCAAGGGGATGGAAATGGTTCCGCCCGCCTCATCATAGAAGTTCTCACATACCAGCTGGCCCTTCCCCCGTTCCATCCGATAGAGGTTCGCCGTGATTAAGTCACCACAGATTCTCAGATGATCCCGATTCTGCGTCTCCAGATAGTCTCGCTCCTGCTGAGCCAGCTTTCGCCGCAGTCGGTCCCGAACGGTGGTGACTGTCCGAATCAAATCTGCTCCCCGTTGATTAGTTCTCTCCTGCTGCTCCCGCACCGCATAAAAATCATCCAACAGGGCGGAAAAGCTCTCGTATGGCACAAGCTCCATCGCTGCTCCGTACTGCCGGATCGGAATACATGCAAATTCCGCCGCCAAGCCTTCTTTTCTTAGGCAAATCGGTGTAAAGTTTTTTTCCTTGATAATATCCAAAAGTTCAGAAACGGTCTTCCAAAAGCGCCTACCGCCATCTGGGCCCAGCGCGAAAATTCTGCTGTCCGTCTCTCCAGTTGCCCGATAAGCAAGCTCACGAGCCATCAGCGGCGAAAGGCCAAAATAATGGTCCAATAAAAAGGCATCCAACTGCCGCTCTGGATTGGCCGCGGACAGCTTGTCCAAAAAGCTCTCTTCCATTTCCTCAATGATCGGAAGACGGCCCGTTCCAGAAGGCATCTGGTAGTATAGCCCCGGAAGCACCTGTCTCTGCGCGGACATATCTGCGTCTACCCGGCGCAGGCAGTCGATGATGCGGCCCTCCCCGTCTAACAAAATCAGGTTGGACCGCCGGCCCATCGCCTCCAGCACCAGCGTCCGGCGGCCGACACGTCCAAATTCGTCTGTGATATCCAGCTCCAGCCGAACCAGACGTTCCAGCGCCGGCTGGATGATCTCCGCTACCTTGCCACCCACTAAGTGTTTGCGCAGCAGCATACAAAACATTGGCGGCTCTGCTGGATTCTCCCGTACCAGCTCCGTGAGTTGAATGCGAGGCGCATTGGCGCCGGCATTGAGCAGCAGACGATTTCCACGCAGCAGCAAGATCAACTGGTCCCGGCTAGGCTGCTGAACCTTGTCTACCCGCAGTCCCAGCAGCTTTGGCCGCAGTTCTTCCAGGATTGCCTGCAAACAAATTGCATCCAGTGCCATCAGTTATGCTCCTCCATCATTCTGGAAAATAGTTCGTTAACCCGTTCCCGCTGTCCACTCAAATACAGCCAGCCAAAAAGCGCCTCCAAGGCTGTAGCCTCACGATACTGCGCACGGCTGGCATGGCTGGGAACCGTATGGACTTGGGCGTTGCGCCCCCGCTTAAAGACCGCCGCCTCTTCCTCTGTCAACAGCGGCAGAATACTTTTTGCCTTTTCTGCCTGGGACTCTGCACATACCAGCCGGATTGTGGCCTGATGGAGGCCTCTGCCGGTAGCCTTGCCGTGGGCGCAGAGCCATTCCCGCACCAGGACCTCAAACACCGCGTCGCCCATATGTGCCAGGCCGATGGAGCTGATCGAGCGCAGCTGGTCATTGGTAAAATGGGGTTCAAAGTGGTTTTCCATGTGGTACTCCTTATTGTACTTTCAAATCATCATTTCCTTGCGGCTCCTCCACCAGCTCCAGAAACGCCGGACGGGATGTGCCGCCGGCCTCGCAACAGCGCTGGGATTCCTACTCTTCGGGGGCGCCATATCACAGCCCTTTTCTGCCATAGCGTCACACAGGCAGGTGATGCCGCTGCAGCACTCGCTATATGTCTATTATACCATGCCCGCTCCACCCCTGTCACCCCTCCCCGCTTACTTTTGTGCCGTCTAGGAAGGGCGCCCCGGGGCCATAGGCCCCGGGGCGTTCATTCTCTTATGAAGGATTAGCAGCAGGGATTGTTGTTGCAGCCACAGTTGCCGCAGCCACAGCCACAGTTATTGCCGCAGCCGCTGTTGTTGCCGCAGCAGCACCAGATGATGATCAGCAGGATGATAATCCAGCAGCAGTTGCCGCCGCCAAAGCCGTTATTGCACATATGGGGACCTCCTATGAAGTTTTGACCGTCTTGAGCGGTCTCAAACCATCATATGCGGTCTGCGTCCATGGGTGCGTTTAAAAATTACATTCTCTGGCTCTTCACCAAGCTCTGTGCGCCAGCCCATGCTTCCTCAGTAAAAATTCCCTTACTGATTAACACTTGGCCCAAGGTCTGTGCGCCATCCGGCATCGTGGCCTCCAGTGCATAGTAGGAAACATACACCAAATCCGCCCGCAAAAACTTTCCGGTCTGCAGCGCGGCAGCTTCTCCGGCCGTCAGCACACCGGCAATCCGCGCTCGGTTCAGCGTGTCTGCCAGATTGGTATTAGAAGAGGAGCTATAGCCCATTGCCCTGAGAATGAACTCGGTATATTGGTACGCATTTACAGCATTGCCCGGTTTAAACTGCGTTGCGCTAAAGCCGTTGGTGTAGCCCTTTTCATAGGCATAGCCCACATATTTTTCCGCCTGAGAGCCCTTGGCTATATCGGTAAAGGGTGTCGTGCCGCTCCAGGCCAGCGCCGCGTCTTCTTCTCCCAGCACCCGGATAAACATAATGAGCGCCTGCAGCCGGGTGGGAGCTAACTCCAAATCATAGCCCTCACCATAACCGGTAAGCGTTCCACGGAACAAATTCAACTGCTTCAGTGCCGCCGCCATAGCATTATAATCCACCGTACTAGATGCTGCTATACTGCCGCCACCCTGATATTGGACCACCGCCGTCTTGGTTGTGACAATGAACATCGCAGTCGTGTCCTCTGCTACCATATAGCGGTGGTCCGCCTGCAGGGCCGTTCCGCTGGCCACCTCTTTCCCGGAGGTAACATCCACCACGGCGCCTGTTGTATAGGTGACTTGGCCGCCCCCGGCCAGCAGCAGTACGCTGGTCCCCGTAGAACCCTGTAAAATATCGCCTTCCTTTAAACGGGTCTCCACCCATTGATCTGTCCCCTCCGCCGTCAGGGTGCCGCTTGCTGCGCTGGCCAACAACTCCTGGTCAGAGGCATCCAGCCGCTGGTCCACCTGCGCATGGACGGTTGTGGTAAAAGTGCCAGTCAGGTAGGACAAGGAAGCCAAGGGGTCCTCTATGCCGCCTGCTGCCAGCGCAGCAACCGCTAACAGCGCACAGGCTGGTATTAACATCATCAGTTTTTTCATCATAAGATAAGCCTTTCTCTCGGCAGGCCGGGCAAACCGGCATTAACGGTTGGCAATTCGATAGCTTAAGGTCAGCAAGCTGTCCGCAAAATGAATATTTTCAAATTTCACATCCGGGTTTGGGCTAGACAGCTCCACATTGGTAAAATTCCAGAAGCCGTGGATTCCAAGCTGAATCAGCCGGCTGGCCGTTTCCTGTGCCACAGCCTGTGGAATGGTTAATACTACGACATCAATGTTATGGCTGCGAATATACTCCTCCAACGTATCCATGGAGTAGATAGACACCCCGTTGACCACTGTGCCAATCACAGAGGGCGCCACATCGAATGCCGCGTCCACGGTAAAGCCTGTTTGTGAGAAGCGAAAATTTTGCAGCAAAGCACGTCCCAAGTTACCCACGCCGATCATAATCAGGTGGTGATCCTTGTCCACCCCTAAAATATGGCCGATTTCCGTTCGCAACTCCTCCACATTATATCCATACCCCTGCTGGCCAAACTCGCCAAAACAGCTGAAATCCTGCCGGATTTGTGAGGCTGTGATGTTCATTTCCTGACCTAACGAATGGGACGAAATCCGCACAACCCCGCGTCCGCAAAGCTCTGTCAGCTGCCGGTAGTACCGGGGCAGCCGCCTGATTACTGCATCAGAGATATTCTCCTTCTTCAACCTTGGTCACTCCTCATTGAACGATATCTGAAAATCCACTTTTTTCATGTTGCTCTATTAGGAATAGTTTAGCTCAAAACCGGCAAGTTGTCAATTTTTTTAACAATCCTTTTGTTGAAAAAATTTTCTAAGAAAGGGCTTTACACATGGTTCAAACTCTGGTATACTATCAAAAGATGTCTGGTTGAACATCATGAGTTGAACATCATGAATACGCGCCCGTGGCGCAGTTGGATAGCGCGTCAGACTCCGACTCTGAAGGCCGCTGGTTCGAATCCAGTCGGGCGTACCAATGCGCAAAGAAGCACTCGGCTTTCGGGTGCTTCTTTGCATTTTTTATAACTTTTTAAAGCTGTATATAGAGGCGATCTCTGTGGAAAAACCAATCTTCGGGGTGACGCCCTTGTGGGACGGGGAAAAGAAAACTCCTACTGGATACTGCCGGGGTATCTGGAAGGCGTGGAGGATGCCGGCGCCATTCCGCTCATCCTGCCGCTGACGCCCTTGGCCTCTCTGCTGAAAAAGACGAAGCTGAGGGTGAACAACTGCCACCACCAGGCGATCAAGACTCTGGCGCCGGGGCTTGTGGAGATGGCCCGCAGTGCGGATGATCTCATTGAGGTGGTGTACCTCTGCCCGGCAAGACCTTCATTGGGGGAATCCAGTGGCATCCGAAGATGTCCTTACACGCTAATGAGGCCAACAGGAATATCTTTGAGGCGTTTGTTGGTGTTGGCAAAATCTAATTCGACGAAAGGAGAGTCCACGGAATTAGGTTCTGTGGATTCTCCTTTTTGATAACTTTGAGTCACCGGTCTGACTGGTGATTTTAATATTTTTCCCTGTTGAATTGTGTCGAAAGAGGATATCTGATATAATCGCACTATCATAGGTACAGGAGGAGCGGTTATGGCTTGCAACAAAATTTCTCCCCTGGGAGAATGGCTTCGAAAGGCTTATAAAAAATTTAAATCAAATGCATACTTCGACCGCACAAATGCCCCCGTGCGAGAGAGTATTATTCATTTTGAGACTTCGGCGGACTGGAGTTCTCTACCCGACATGGAAAAACACTTTCAGAAGATTGAGAATGCCCTCTCCGGCGATGATACAGCTTGGATGGACTTTCAAAAGAGTATTTTGAACGATACGATGGCTTATTGCTACCCCAAAAAATTGGGGAAGAAGGACCACGAGCAGTTTTACACGACAGCCAAACATAGTTCGGTTTGTGTCGAGGAATTGCAATACATGATCAATTTGCCGATTGAGGGACACGTCCTGGGAACACTCTGGATTCTGCTGTTTGGATACCAAATCGACCAGAAGCTATATGAATACACTTATGGAAATCGAATTCGAAAAACACTGCATAACGAATTAACAAAGACCCCCACATACTCCCCACATCTGTTCGAGCCATATTTTCAGCAGTATCAAAGCTGGAGAGATCGTGCATTAGAGGATGCACAGAAATGTATCCAGCAGGATTGCGATGTTGTAATTCTTACCTTGGATTTGCGGCGATATTTCTACTCTTTAGATGTTACGCCAGAGGTAATGAAACAGGTTGAAAGTGAGATAAAGATTACTAAAGAGGTAGAGAAGCTTGAGCAGCCGGAACGGCTAAAACAGCGGCTCAGCCAATTCATAGCTGAGGTATGCAAGGCCTATGCCCAGCGACTCCCAGAAGAGATTCGGGGCAACCGTGCCGTGCTGCCCATTGGCTTCCTGCCTTCCAATATTTTAAGCAACTGGTTTTTGAATCGGTTCGACCAAGCCATTGCGGATCACTGGAATCCCCTTTACTACGGCAGATATGTAGACGATATGCTGTTTGTCAGCAAAGTGGAATCCAACAGCGATATTGCCCAAAACGCACAGGAGAGAACATTGAAGAAAGCAGATATTATTCGTTTCTTCCTGCTGCAATGTACCAAATGGCCTGGGATACTAGGCGATGGAGAGGAATGCCGCTCGGGGGCTGATTACGCATTGCTCCAAAAGCGAGAGGGATGCGAAGAAGACTTGTATCGGATCAATGACCGCTATCTTCCGCCGGACTGTCGCTGCGAGGTCACGATTCAGAATGAGAAAGTCAACATCTTCTATTTTCAGAGAGGAGAGTCCGATGCTCTTCTGGAGTGTTTTAAACAGAATATCGGCCGTAATGTCAGCGAATTCCGCCATATGCCGGAAGACGATGCAATCTTTCAGCGAAATGATTATCATGAAATTTATTCCCTGAAACAAAAGAGCATTAATAAGCTCCGGGATGTGGAAGATATTAACGTAGATCGATTTCAGTTATCTAGGTTTCTGGGAAAGTATTTGCGAATAGGAGGCATGATTGAAGATCCAGCAGAACATGAATTTGAGCGGGATCTGAGAAAGATTTTTGATTATCGAACAGCCATTGACAACTATGCTTTGTGGGAGCGCGTGGATGAGATTTTGGTTATGAATGAGCGATTTGAATCGCTTTCCCGCTTTGCTACACATATCCGGGATGCAATCGATCATTTGACTTTGAAAGAAGGCGAGTCTCCAGACTTGCTTTCGCAGCTGAAGGATACATTGTATCGTGTCCAATTAGCAGGATTAACAAAGGCACTGGCTCTTTGCTGGAAACATGAGGCCGAGCATTTTACATCAGAGTTTATGGAATCCTTCACAAATGAAGATGCAACGACTGGTACTTTTTACGATCACGCGATCAACGCTGAACACCGTGCTGCCTGGCTTCGTTGTAGGATGGCAGATAAATCCGTCATGCCGGTTCTACCGGACTTCCTATTGGCAGAGGACGCTACTTGGGAAGATGGAGAGACATTGCCATTTTGGAACGATCGCCTGAATATCAACCTGAGTCGTTTTTCCGATGTCCTGCGATTTCTATCTTTGAGTGAGAATAGGCTACCTCCTACGGAGCGATTCGCACATATGACTTCTTATCAATATCATCCCTATATGGTTACGATGCATGAACTGTCCATGGCTCAGATGCTAAGCCAGCTTCTGGTTCGCAAAATGCCGATGACTGCGGAAGACTACCAGTATCAGCGCAGTCTGTATATAGAGAGCAATTATCAAGTGACGGATTCCGGTCATAGTCCTGACGTGATGAACGCTTATTCCCTTGACTTTGGAATGAGGAATTCGGTAGAATGTTCTGTCGTCCGAGTGGGAGATGAACGTAAAAAGAAACTTCGCATTGCATTGGCCAATGTCCCGTTGGAGACTGAAACGCTGATTGCTGTTCTGGATCAGCGACCTGACCGTTCCTATCGCCGTTATCAGACGGTGTCCAAACTGGTGAACCAAGCTTTAGATGAATCGGCGGATATATTGATTATGCCGGAGGCATTTCTTCCGTATGAATGGCTTCCCATTTTGGCAAGGACTTGCGCAAAAAACCAGATGGCGGTCGTGACCGGCATTGAGCATTTGGTGATTGGAAACACGGTGTACAATCTGACCGCCACCGTTCTTCCGTTTCTTGAGCATGAGAACCGCTGTGCGCAAATCTGCTTTCACTTAAAAAATCACTATGCCCCAGCAGAGCTTGCGGAGCTGCAGAAATTCCACATGAAATCCCCGGAACCAAAGACGAAGTACGAGCTCTTTTGCTGGAATGACTGCTGGTTTTCTGTATATTGCTGCTTTGAACTGTGTTCGATTCAGGACCGTGCGCTTTTTCAATCCTACGCGGACTTCCTAGTCGCGGTAGAATGGAACCAGGATATTAATCACTATGGGAATATCATAAAGTCTCTGGCCCGTGATATGCACTGCTATTGCATTCAAGTTAATGAAGCAAAATATGGCGATAGCCGGATTGTCATTCCGACGCGTACAGAGGAGCGTGACTTGGCCCGAATCAAGGGTGGGAAAAACGCATCGATTCTGGTGGATGAGATTGATATCAAAGATTTACGTGACTTCCAGTTTATGGGACATTCTAAAATCGAATTTAAACCCCTCCCGCCACAATTTGATTTAGAAAATGTTTCTAAAAAGAGAAATCATATGTTGTTTGATGATTTGAGACAGAATTCGAAGTAAATAATATGTTGAAGCTATGTGGCACCACCATCTCTTGAAGAATTATCATCAAATAGGTGGTGCCACATAAATTACGTTTAGGTCAATAGCCAGATTCCATGTTGACCATCAAATCTCCAAATTCTCCTGCAGCACCTGACTGGTCGCCTCTTTATTCTTATCGGAAGCGTGGGGAGATGTCCAGGGTGGTAGAAGGCTGGCTGTGGCCCAGCAGGCGCCCGCCACCGTAGCCACGTCGGTTCCGCCGGTGATCAGGAGTCTGGCGTTGGTGTGCCGCAGGAAGTGGACATTCAGGGCGGTTGGCAGGCCGTGCTTCTTCAGGATCAGCTTGAACCGCCAGGTGAAGGTGGAGGCCATCATGGGGAGCCGCTCCTCATGACGGCGGAAGATATAGTCTGCATCCTCCAATCTCCATCCATCATACGTCTCCGTCTCCCAGGCACATTTCCGCTGGAATTCTCTCAACTGGGACTCCATCTCCAAAGAGAAGTACACATACCGGTCTCCAGCCATGGTTTTCGTCTCCTTGACGATGATGTCCTCGTCGGTTACTTTCACCGCATTCCGCTGAATGTGGATGCTACGCTCTTGTCAGTTGATGTCGACCCATTGTAGGCCGCAACACTCGCCCCGATGCATCCCGGTGGCGATGATGAGCTTGAAGTAGGGTCTCGTACTTGAGACTTTCCTCTTCCAGTGCGGAGATGCTCTTTTACAGGGTTTCCGGATCTGCGATTTTCTTTTCCGTTTTCCTCCCCGCATAGCGGTATGTCCACCAGGCTGGGTTGTGGTTCAGAAAGCCGCCCTCCATGGCATCGGATAGAATTGTACACAGCGTTGCGTGTACGCCCTCCACGATATACTTGGAGAGCGGCCTTCCAGTTTCAAGGCTGATGATTTTCTGCAGCTCCGCATACAAATTGCGGGAGTGTTCCGGACGGAACTCCGTCAGCTTATAGTGTCCCAGAGACGGCAGGAAGCGGTCGATGTCCTGCCGGTCCTTGGCCAGGGTAGACTTGGCCAGCTTGCCGGGAGCAATGGTTTGCAGCCACAGCTCCGTGTATTTTGCCAGCGTAATACTCCGGTCCACTTCTTCTTGAGGAAGTGATCTGCACTCCCGTTCGAACCGGATCTCTTGCTCCTTCAGCCATTTCTCCCTCTGCTTTGGGGCTACGTCCTCCGGTAGATGAACGGTTTTCTGCTTTGACCGGATATGGTTGCCCTCGTAGTCATAGCCTATGGAGGCTACCAGCAAATAGCTACTTCCCCGTTTTCAGATACTTGCCATGTTCACATCTTCCCTTCTGACCTTAGCCCTATCAAGGTTTATTTTGGCAAGTACAACATACCCTAACCGCCACCGTATAGCTATTTCTTTTTTGATCCCGGTCGGAGGTCTTATGAAAGCAGCAATCAGGTGCTCTCAGATTCTCTACCGCTGAAATCAAACACCGTTTATGCATGGAGCCTTGCCGCTTCACACTTAAGCCGAAGCTGAGGGTGGCAGTAGGTCCGCTCCAGGAAGCCGGTGTCGCTATGACCAGTTCTGCCACAATCTGCTTGTCCGCACCATGTGGAGCATTGCGGATACGAATAGTATTGGAGGGTATGGAGGTGACACTCCCGTGGAAAATTATTTTCATTTTACAGTCTCCTGAGATGTCGCGAGAACGTGTCTGGGTGCAGCAGTTCTCTCCTCTTATTGGTAAACACATAATCGCTTATCTTGACACCGTTTTCCTCTCCCTCGCACATTTTCAGATAACAATAGCCACGTAGGATGCTGGTCATATCTTCGCTGGGATAGATCTTCCGGTCCTGATCGTTTTCCGTGGTTCCCTCGATTACACCTTGACACGGGCCCGAACTGCTGGAGCATCTGACGGTCAGGATACTTTTATCCCCATCCATAAGATGTCCTACCATTTAAGCGCACACAGCTCACCCCTGCGGCATCCAATGTAAATCTCCAAGGCATAGAGCCTTATAGTGATTGTCCTCCTCTGCCATCAAATCCATAAAGCGGTGAACCTTTTCAGCTGTGGGAATCAGTCGTACCTTCGGAGCCATCTCCGGTAGGTCGATCATCCGGATGAGATTCTTCTCAATGATCTTATTCCGCTTGGCATCGCTCAGGGCCGTAGAGACCGCTGTCAGATACTTCTACAACACTATGCTCTCTTGAAGCGGCTTGCTACGATAGGTTCTTCTCTGAAGCTCCGCCAGTAGGTTTTCCGTGGCGATAGGCCGAAGCCAGTTTAGCTTGTTGTTTTTGATTATCGGATAGACCGTCTTCAGAAGTCAGCGGTAGAACACAAGGATATTGGACGCATACTTCGTCTGCTACCCCAGCCAGCGGACAGTGTACTCCCGGGAGGTCATCTCCCCATCCTCGCTATACCCGCTCTTGGCCTGCTTTTCAAACTCCTCCGCTTCGTAGGCGACGTACTACTGGATGCCGTAGCTTCTTCCCACACTGGAAGGGACCCTGATCGTCTTGACCCTGTTATTCTTTCTGCTGTCAGAACACTAGCCGTTGCTGACGGTGATCTTGAATTTGCGTGTGTCTACCTTTTTGATACTTGCCATAGTAAAATTCCTTTCTACACACTTATGCTCTAACTGTGTGTATCTGCGGTCAGCTTCTGTCCCATCGTCAGTTTCTTCAAGGCCTTCCTGCAGCGCTGCTTGCCACTTCTCCCATCCACCCTTTGTTTGGCTCCACGCTTCCGGGTATCCGTCCAGGTCACTTCATAGCCCTCCTTTTCCATATTTTCTAATGAAACTCTCTCAGTCTATGGCATACTCCAGTGCTTCGTTGATAGCCTGAATTAGATCCAGCTTCCAGTTCTCTGCGCGAAGCCCCTCTTGATATTCACTAGGCTTCATTCATTTCTTCTTCGGTTACTTTATCTGGTACCTTTAAAACCCGCAACCCGTGGGCTATGCAGATTTCATTGTTGATCTGCCGATACGACATCAAGTCGTCCTGGTTCTAGTGCAGTTTTCTACCGTTCTCGCAGCTAACGCTGTTCCCCACAAGATAATTGTGGAGATGGTTGGTGTCGATATGGGTAGTAATCACTACCTCATAACCGGGGAATGCTTTCTGGGCCAATTCCAGGCCGATGGCGTTGACCTCCTGGTGCCTCAGATCATCATCCCCAGAAATGGACTGCACAAAATAGTAGAACTGTCTTCCGTCTATTTTCTTGACCTGTTGCTTGGTAATCATCATCTCAAGGTAGGAGCATGGGGGTACGCAGTTACTTCCCGTAACCAGCCATGCACTCCCCATTATTGTTTCTCTTTTCTACACCACATAGATCAGCACTCCCGCCATCGCACCAGCGGTCTGTTTCTTACTTCGGATAGCAGTGAAGGCAGCCATTAGTCTACTTCCTCGTCACATGTTCGCCAGTGTGGTCAGCTGGGCGGTTACGCCCCTGCGCCTTCAGTTCTGAGAGAACTGTGTCCAGGCCTTCTTCCATAATCTTCTGTCCCACGCCACAGATGCATAGGTAGTCTGTGAGCATCATATTGGCGTCCTGCGCCCCTTGTTGAAGCTACGCTTTTCGCCTTCGACATCATGCGGGCCGTAACAATTTCTGATTTCTTTCTCTGCATTCCGTTCTCCCATTGACCAAATTGGACGGAACACGCAGAAGAAGGCCGTGCCAATTTCATCTATAACGAACCGAAGGATCCGTCTCTGTTTCGTTCCCAGCCGGTCCTCCTGGGCCTTTAGCGAACAAAAAAAGAGGAGCATAAAGCAATGGAGCAGGAAAGATGATGTTGAAGGGGTATCGAGCAATTCATAAAAGCCACAGTGCTAATTCTTTACCTTTTGCTGGGCTTTCAATAGATAAGGCCGCTCCAAGAGAGCGGCCTCCCTATTTCCAGGCAAGTTAATCCATCCGACTCCAAGGTAAGAAGTGGGGTATATTAACCGCAAAGGCAATTCAATAGAGTAATGCGCTGTGCGTCAGGGTATCCTGAATGCTGCCCTGGATTTCAATCATGTTGTTGGTGCCGTTGATCCTCATCTTCACTGTGGCACGGTCTTCAGTTAGGAGATCAACACCTCTACCGTGCTTCCAGCACTCTGTCCCGTATCCAGTGCATTCAGGTATGTCTCTCAGGTCTTCATCAGTTTCGCATTAGGCATTCCTGATGGAATCCCACAGAAGAAATAGGTATCCAGGCGGAACTTCTCATCCTGATACAGTTGCCGGATCTTTTCGATCAGTCTTTCCTTTATCATGGAATTCAGTCCTTGAAGAGCTCCTCGGCGCTGGGAACATCCACATCCAGCGGGAGGGCGATCTTGGAGATGTTGATGAGGTGGCGATAGTCAACGTTCTCACAGAGGATGTTGTTGCCCCAGGTGCCGCAGCTCTCAGACACGGCAGGGCTCAATCCGTTGGTGGAGGG
>ENA-UESI01000458-UESI01000458.1-human-gut-metagenome-genome-assembly--contig:-NODE-458-length-34416-cov-7.228254_pt1 | contig 34416 bp, 28 predicted proteins | sample MGYA00243005_ERZ508006 | MGnify/ENA primary metagenome ERZ508006 (study PRJEB26167, sample SAMN06115436) | human gut metagenome | host: Homo sapiens | place: China:Shandong | collected 2015-06-10... | reverse complement strand
ACCTTATTTGTCGCAAGACTTGACGAAAAATTATAAGGCAGATAAACGGACATCTCAAAATAATGATTGCCCAGACTCAAATCCGTATCCTTTACGCAGGCACTTATCACCTTGTCAGCGCGCCTTGCGCACTCACCCCATGCACTCTTAAGCTCCGGTGAGTGGTCTGCATTAAGCCTGTAATTATCTGACAGATACTTCCCCATAAATGCAGTGAATTTGCGGCTTCCATTTATATTCAGATGCTCTGAATTGTAGAAATCATCCCTCTCATTGATTCCGATAAGTTCCTTATCGCCTTCAAAGCTCGCAAAATCATAGCCATAGGACTCCACAAGCTCCTTCACGTCGCAAAGCACCTGCGGATTCTTTACCTCCTTCTCATGAGGAAACCTTGCAAAAAGCACCTTTTTTACGCCCTGCGCTTTACAATACTCAAGCAGCTCAGTCATATACGCTCTGCTCTTGTCGGTAAAATAGAGAGTTTTCTGCTTGCCTGATGGACAATCGGAATATTTTGCAATAGATGAAAAGCCCTTCATGCATGATGTTTTTGTAAAATACATTCCAACTCTTGTGGCAAAGGTGTGTGCACATTTGTCTATATCCTTCCAGTTGCTGTGATACAGCTTTAAAGGATTTGTAAAGTTGTCCTGCTCATCCTTTGGCACAATCTCTTTTATTGTATCAAGCCTGTTTTCCTCATTGTGGATATTGTCTATCCAGCTGTGCAGCTTTACCGTCCTGTCGTAGTAGCTGTCTTTTTGTAAAAAGCCATTCACCTCAAACACCACAACCTTCGGATGCTGTCTGGTGAGAGCTTCCCTGAGCATTGATTTGTACAGGCTGCCGGGCGCTCCGGATACCCCCAGTGAGTATGAGGTGTATCCATAATTCTTCCAGGCCTCTGTTGCGCTGTAATCAGCGTATACCTCGCTGGCTCCTATCATCATCACATCAATTGAGTCCTTCGGCTCCTTATAAAAGCCCTCTATAGTCGCAATATTGACAGCATCCGTCATCTTAAAAAATGTCGAGACAAACGAAAACAGCACTACAAATATCAGGGCAAACGCTCCTATACGGATCACTCTACGGTGTCTGCCTTTTACTTTGTCTGTGCTGTTTATGGCTTTGTTTTTTATAATTTTCTCTTTAACTTCTGTAAATCTCATAACCATCTTCATCTCCAAGCTTCTTTTTACCGTACCATGTCTTAACCGTAACGACATTATAACCTATTATCGAAGCTAAAAACGGATATTCCAAAAATCTTAATATAATATTAAAAATCTAAAGCTGTTACTCGTACTCCAGTCCTATCATTGTAAGCCCATGTGCCGGGGCTGTAGGACCTGCTGCTGCCCTGTCTGTTGCAGCTATTATGCCCTTCATCGCATCGGCCGGCATATCGCTTCCACCTATCTTCACAAGTGTTCCTGCGATTATGCGCACCATATTGTACAAAAAGCCGTTTCCTGTCACACGTATTGTGATGATGTCACCGGCCTTTGACACCGTACAGTCATATATCGTGCGGACTGTGGTCTGTGCCTGCGAGTTTGCCGAGCAGAAGCTTGCAAAATCATGCTCTCCTATAAGATATTTTGCAGCCTCACTCATCTTGGCTGTGTCAAGCGGATAATGATAGAAATATGTGTCAAGCCTGCGTGTCGGATTTCTGAACCTCGCATTTAAAATGCGGTATTCATAGGTTTTACGGCTCTTTGAGAAGCGCGGATGAAAATCATCGCTCACCTTGCATGAATCAACCACCACTATATCCTCCGGCAGCTTCTGATTCAGTGCATACGATATCTTTTCCGCCGGCATGCGGGTATTGGTGTCAAACATACACACATTTCCCAGTGAGTGCACTCCCGCATCAGTGCGGCTTGCTCCTGTCACCTTTATATTCTCCTTTAACAGGCGGCTCAGGTGCTCGTTTAATACCTGCTCAATTGTTATGCCGTTTGGCTGTATCTGCCAGCCGCAGTAATTTGTGCCATCGTAGGCTACAATCATTTTTACACGCATATATCTCTCCTGTTTTTGCCGTACCAGAATAGCATTTTCACTATCTGAAAATAAGATTTCCTAAATTCACCGGCAAAAGGATTCTAAGCACTATCACAACCGCTAAAAATGCAAATATGAAAAGATATGCGATTTTATCGTCCTTTTCATATACGAGCGGCTTCATCTTTGTCCTGCCCTCTCCACCATTGTAGCATCTGGCCTCCATGGCCATTGCGAGGTCATCCGCACGCCTGAATGCCGATACGAAAAGCGGTACTAACAGAGGCACCATGCTCTTTGCTCTTTTTATGATATTTCCATGCTCAAAATCAGCTCCTCTTGCCATCTGTGCTTTCATTATTTTGTCTGTCTCCTCAATAAGGATTGGAATGAAACGAAGCGCTATCGACATCATCATGGCTATCGCATGCACCGGAACATGTATTTTGTTTAAAAAGCCCAGTGATTTCTCAAGACCGTCCGTGAGCTGGTTTGGTGTGGTGGTGAGTGTCATGAGCGAGGTTCCTATAATAAGAAGCACAAGTCGTATCATCATGGTTGCTGCATTTATCAGTCCGGTGTCAGAAATGTGCAGTATACCGTACTCCCAGATTGTGTACTCTCCCTGTGTGAAAAATACACTGAAGCAGGCTGTAAAAAGAAGCAGTATTATAATGGATTTGAGTCCCTTTACCATGAACTTAAAGGGCACCTTCGAAATCTTTATAACTGCTGCAAGTGCGGCAACTATGAACAGCACACCGGCTATTCCCTTGTAGGAAAACAGCGCAATAATATATATAAGTGTTGCGAAAAGCTTTACTCTTGGGTCCAGTTTATGTATTGGCGACTGCGCCGGATAATACTGGCCTATGGTAATGTCACGAATCATTTTTGTATTCCTTCCTCATGTTTTGTATCAAAATATCAGCATTGGTGAGCTATTTAAAAGCTTTTAGTATTGAATCCCTCGCCTCCGCAACTGTCGTCGCCGAAAGATCAACCGGTATGCCCTTTTCTGCCAGATCATGCATCAGATATGTGACCTGCGGTGCTGCAAGTCCGACTGCCTCAAGCTCCTTGTAGTGTGAGAATACCTCCTTTGGCACTCCGTCAAACATCACCTCTCCTGAATTCATAACTATGATGCGGTCCACATACTCCGCAACATCCTCCATGCTGTGTGATACGAGTATGATTGTGATACCCAGATCCTTTTTCATCTGTAAAAGCAGTCCCAGTATCTCATCTCTGCCCGCAGGATCCAGTCCCGCTGTCGGCTCATCGAGTATGAGTACATCAGGGTGCATTGCAAGTACTCCTGCTATGGCTACACGTCTCTTCTGTCCTCCGGATAAATCAAAAGGCGGCTGATAGTAGAGGTCCTCCGGAAAATGTACATTCTGCAGTGCCTCATAGGCTCTTAGCTCCACTGTTTTCCTATCGAGCCCCTGATTTTTCGGTCCAAAGCATACATCCTCAAAGTTGGTTGTCTCAAAAAGCTGATGCTCCGGATACTGGAACACCATCCCCACCTTGTGACGCAGCTTGCTTAAATCATAATCATTGTCATATATATCCTGTCCATTGTAGTATATATGACCGCTTGTCGCCTTCAAAAGGCCGTTCATATGCTGGATAAGTGTGGATTTTCCCGAACCGGTGTGACCGATTATTCCGATAAACTCTCCATCATTTATCTCAAGGCTTACATCCTTAAGTGCCTGCACCTTGTAGGCTGAGTCGGCACTGTAGCAATAGTTTATGTGATCTAGAATTATTGACATATTTTCTCCCGCCTATCTGTTTTTCAGCGCAACAAGCGCATTTACAAGCTCTTCTCTCGTCAGGATTCCATCAGGGATATCAAGGCCTGCCTTTTTGAGCTCATCGGCTACCAGTGTCACCTGCGGCACATCAAGCCTGTGTTCCTTCAGCTCGCCCACCCTTGAAAAAATCTCACGCGGTGTGCCGTCCATGACCACCTTGCCCTTTTCCATGACATAGACATGGTCTGCGCCGACCACCTCCTCCATGTAATGGGTGATGAGAATGATGGTCACGCCCTTTTTCTTATTGAGCTCATGGGCTGTGGCTATGACCTCCTTGCGGCCGTTTGGGTCAAGCATGGCTGTAGGCTCGTCAAATACTATACATTTTGGCTCCATTGCCACAACTCCCGCGATTGCCACACGCTGCTTCTGTCCTCCGGAGAGCTTGTTCGGTGAATGTGTGCGGTACTTTGTCATACCGACAGCCCTTAGCGCATAGTCCACACGCTGCCAGATTTCATCTGTCGGCACACCGATATTCTCAGGTCCAAAGCCCACATCCTCCTCCACGACATTGGCGATAATCTGATTGTCGGGATTCTGGAAAACCATACCTGCACTTTTCCTGACAGGTATGACATTCTCTTCCTTTGACACATCCATGCCATCCACCCATATGGTACCGTCGCTCGGCGCAAGAAGTGCATTGATATGCTTTGCAAGAGTTGATTTTCCTGAACCATTGTGACCGAGTATTGCAATAAACTGCCCCTCTTTTATGTCGAGGTTTACGTTGTCGAGTGCTGTAGTGATTGACTCTACATTGCCTTCCTCGTCTCTTCGTATAAATTCATGTACTAATTTGCTTGTTTTAATTATGCCCATTTCTTTTTCCTAAAAATCTACCGTATTTACAATTATCATAGCTGTTAAAGCCCAAATAGCTGCCAAAAATATGCGCTTTGCCGCTTGATTTAGTCATCCCAGCTCAGGTGATGAAGCTCTCCCTCAAGCCTCATATGATCAAAATTATTCTGTCTCAATGCCTCGTAGAGCACGATAGCTACTGAATTTGACAGATTAAGTGACCTTGTCTCACCTATCATCGGTATCCTGATGCACTCATTAGGATGCTCCTTTAGTATCTCCTCCGGAATGCCTGCGCTTTCCTTGCCAAACATAATATAGCAGTCGGGCTCAAAATGAGCATCAGAGTACACATGTCTGCCCTTTGTTGTCGCATAATATATCTTTGCGCCCGGATTTCTCTCAAGGAAATCCTCCCAGTCCACATATGTGGTGACGTCGAGGTCCTTCCAGTAATCCATTCCGGCTCTCTTTAGTGCCTTCTCTGAAAGTGAGAATCCAAGCGGCTCTATAAGATGAAGCCTCGTGCCTGTCGCGACGCAGGTTCTTCCGATATTTCCTGTATTTGCCGGAATTTCCGGCTCATGTAACACTATGTTCAGCTTTGCCATTTTGTCTCCTGTCAATTTAAACTATTTATTATCCATCCCGGCGCGAAGCTCTGTGACAAACTCCTCAATGCGGCCGAGCGCCTCCTTTAAATCATCAAGCGAATATGCATATGATATACGTAAAAAGCCCTCACCGCACTCTCCGAATGCAGTTCCCGGAACCACGGCAATCTTCTTGCTGTTTAGAAGCTTTGTGGCAAACTCATCGGATGTCATGCCAAACTCCTTGATGCTTGGGAACGCATAAAAGGCCCCGAAAGGCTCAAAACACTTAAGCCCCATCTCCTTAAAGCGGTGAAGCACATAGCGTCTGCGGCCGTTGTATTCCTCCCTCATCTGTGCAACATCCTCATCGCCGTTTTTCATAGCCTCGACAGCTGCATACTGGCTCGTGGTCGGCGCACACATGATTGCAAACTGATGAATCTTTAGCATCTGCTTTAGAATTGTTTCAGGTGCACATGCATATCCAAGCCTCCAGCCTGTCATGGCATAAGCCTTGGAAAAACCGTTTATGAGCACTGTGCGCTCCTTCATACCCGGAAACGATGCTATAGATACATGCTTATCCACATATGTAAGCTCCGAATAAATCTCATCACTTATCACAAACAGATCATGCTCCTTAACCACCTGAACGATTGCTTCAAGGTCTGCTTTTTCCATGATAGCGCCTGTAGGGTTATTAGGGAAAGGCATGATAAGTATCTTTGTCTTTGGAGTGATAACAGCCTCAAGCTCCTCGGCTGTCAGCCTGAAATCATTTTCCTCCTTGAGCTCCACAATCACAGGTGTGCCACCTGCCAGCACAGTACATGGCACATATGAAACATAGCTTGGCTGCGGGATAATCACCTCATCTCCCGCATCGAGCATGGCGCGCAGTGCGATATCTATAGCCTCGCTGCCACCGACAGTTACCATGATCTCTTTGTTGTAATCATATGTCATGCCGTATCTTCTGTCGAGATATTTTGCAATCTCAATCTTTAACTCCTTGAGTCCGGCATTTGAGGTGTAAAAGGTGCGTCCCTTTTCAAGGGAATATATGCCCTCATCCCTGATATGCCACGGTGTGTCAAAATCAGGCTCACCTACTCCGAGCGATATCGCATCCTTCATCTCGCTCACTATATCAAAAAACTTACGTATGCCCGATGGCTGGATAGTCTTTATGGTACTGGATAAAGGGTCTCTCATTATGACATAATTCCCCTTTCATCGGATTTGACAGGTGCCGCCATGATAGTTCCATGGTCCTTGTATTTCTTCAGAATAAAGTTTGTCTTTGTCGAAAGCACCTGATCCAGTGTAGAAAGCTTATCTGTCACAAACTGTGATACCTCGCGCAGAGTCTTGCCCTCGAGTGTGACCATGAGGTCGAAGCCGCCTGAGATAAGATATACAGACTTCACCTCAGGATAGTTGTATATACGCTCGGCAATCTTGTCGAAGCCCATGCCACGCTGTGGTGTCACTCTGACCTCTATCATAGCTGTGACCTTCTCAAGGCCTGCCTTGTCCCAGTCAATCAGTGTGTGATATCCGCAGATGACATTCTCCTGTTCCATAGCAGCAATCTCGTTTGCCACACTTGCCTCATCCACGCCAAGCATGATTGCAAGCTCCTTCAGATTTATCCTGCTGTTTTTCTCTATAAATGTTAATATCTTTTCTCTCATGATATATATTCTCCTGATTCAAATATATTAGTTGAAAACCTTGTATATCTCGTCAGTCTGGGCAGTCTCCAAAAATCGTCTCTCCTCGCCGGAAATCAGCACTCTGTCGTTTGAATCGGTTGTGGCACCGACTATAACAGCATTTTGTCCTGTTTTCTCAAGCTCTCTGACCACGCGGGTACCATCTGCAGCTATGATTATCAGACTTCCTCCTGACAAAAGCTTATACGGGTTTATGTCAAAAAATTCACTTATTTCAATCGTATCCTGCCTGATAGGGAGCTTCTTTAAATCGATGTCAAGACCAATTCCCGAAGCCTCGGCCATATCCCAGAATGCTCCAAAGATGCCTCCCTGCGAAGCGTCATGGATTGCCGCCACACCGGCGCCAATCGCGGATGCAGCCTCCATTGCGGTGGAAATATGGTCTATATATGCTGCTGATTTATCTATAAATGCCTTGGAAAATCTCGTTTCAAGCTCGGCTCTTTTCTCATTTGCAAGAATTGCGGTGCCCTCAAGCCCCACATAGCCTGTAACTATTACGTCCATGCCCGGTGCTGCTGCCGATGATGGTGTAAGCGCCTGCTCATAGGCCTCACCTATTGCTGTAACTGTCACCACGATATTCTTCACCGCACGGCTCACCTGTGTATGTCCGCCAAGCACCACAATGCCTGCTTCCTCACATACAGCATCAATCGCTCTCACCGTCTCGCGAAGCACGGCTTCGTTTTCTGTGGTAGGTACAAGCAGTGCCAGCTCTATACCAATAGGACCTGCCCCCATGGCATAAACATTGTTCAAGGCATCATAAACTGCGCAGTTAGCACGCACATGCTTATCCGATACATCAAGCATGAACGTCTGGGTAGCAGTAACTAACTTAGTTTGACCGCCTGCCTGCATGGAAATCACCGCACAGTCCTCACCTACTGCCGGTTTAAAAAGTACTCTGTCACTTTTGGTATGAAGTTGTTTTAAGACAGAGCGCTTTAAAACCGACTCTGATATTTTACCGTTTTTCATGTGCTTCCTGTTCCTAATTATAATATGATATGAGGGCATTTACTGCGTCTGTCCTGCCGGCTGCTGTGTCTGGGTGCCCTGTGCCTGCCCTGCTGCATTCTGGTCTGTCGGCTGCGTCTGTGTGCCCTGTGCCTGCCCTGCCGCATTCGGGTCTGTCGGCTGTGTCTGCCCTGCCGCATTCGGATCCTGTGTCTGAGTCTGTGCTGCCTGTGCCTGAACCGCTGCTGCCGCAGACGCAGCAATAGATTTAACCGAGCCCTCATCATTAGCCGCTGCCGCCGCCTGAAGCTGCGCAACAACCTCCGCTGATGCTCCTGCTGTACCAACCGTCACGATTTTTGGTGATGACTTGTACTTGCTGTTGTTGAATACCTCATCACTCTGCACTGTACCATCGACTGTGACCGTCTTCCAGAGCCTTGCGGTAAGTCCCTTGTGCGCAGACTGCTCGGTGTTGAAATAACCGACCGGCTGACCTGCATCAAACTTAAACTGCGTAACCGGATCCTCCTCGGAAATCGTCTCACTCCTGAATGAAATTTCCCTGTTTGCCGGTCTCGTCTCCACTCCGTACACATTGAAAGTGATGACTCCACCACTGCAATAGCCCTCTATATACACCGGATTGTCCAGATTATTTTTAAACTTAAGATCCTTGTAGGTTCCTGCAATTGCCGCATCGTCAGATGGCTTTACATAGCTTACTATCATGGAATGGTTGTAGCGCTGCACTATGTCAAGCTCAGCCCTTATAACCGCATTGTAGAGAGTGGTCGCAACCTGACACACACCTCCACCTACCGAGTCAACTACCTGACCGTTCTCATATGCGCCTGCTATCTGATAGCCGTTGTCAGTTGTGATAGGGCTGATAGCCTCGTAAACCGAGAACTGCTCACCCGGATATATGACACTGCCGTTTATCAGGCTGCACGCGTTCTTTACATTGGTTGCACGCCCTGCTGCCGAGCTGCTGAAATCGGTAGAAAAGCCTCCCAGATTATCCTTAATCTTTGAGAGCTCTTCCTTTGACCCCCTCGGCTGAACCGTATTTGTGACCAGCTCTATCTCATTCGCCGAACCATCCCAGCTATTCTGCAAAAAATCATTTATGGCATAGACAGATTTTACCACATCAACCTCTTTGCCTTCCTGTCCCGGAACAAAATCGAAGCTGTCGCCGTTTCTCTGCAGCGAATTGTTAACTGCCTTTATATTGAGCTCGTCGCTCTTGTCATAAATCATATTTGCGGTCTTTTGTTTATCAACCGACAGATACATATTGACAGCAACATTGCCCTTTTTGAGTTCCTCTGACTCCACAAATCTGTCAATCAGGCTGCCCTCATGGCACACTGAAAGAGCCTCGTCCGCCGCTGCATCAGTGTCCGCCGAAACAGACATTTCCTGTGCTGTTGCATCAAATGAACTATTTGCACCCTTTAATGAAAAGGATGTATCCTTTATGCTGTCAACATAGGCATCAACTGCTTTTTTTGCTTCTTCCTTTGTCATACCGCCTACATCCACACTGCCAATGCACACACCCTCTGTAATTGTCTGTACCTTTGCCTTCTTTGTGCCTGACGAACCGCTTGCATATGCACTTACCATGCCAGATGCTGCCACAAGCACAAATGCCATTGTACCCAGTAATAATGCTTTTTTATTAATCTTCATTTCCGATTCCTTTTCCTGAGGCTGTTAAAAGCGCCCCTGTCATCCGCTTAACTGAACTGCATTTTATATCATATTATCATATTTTTTCCATATTTCAAGAAAAGCTATACAAGACTTGACACAAATGTTGTCACAAGCATCGCCGCTATAACCACTATTATCACTATAGCAACCACCTTCTGATTTCTTTTTTTATTAAAATCGTACATACTATTCACCTCTGTTCAAAAATGAGTTATACTATTTTCATATATGAGAAAGGATTTTCCAACATATGATTCCAATTTGTCTAATTTTATTCATTTTATTTATTGCAGTGATTACTTTTGCCATAAAGAGGGCTGATTCTGCCCAGGCAAAGGTCACCGAGGAGTTCTGGGAAAAGGAGCGCAAAGCCAACTCAACCCTCCGCGGAGATACCACTGACCTGTGTTATATTACCATACCGGAAAAGTTTTTTCCATTAAATAATGATAAAATAAATGATTTAAGGGATAAAACCCTTGTCAATCTCACCGGAATGACAAACACTGATTTAAAGCTTAAATATGGCATTCTCAATTTTAAAAAGCTGTCTGAATATGATGATAATTTCACGAAATTTGTTTCAATGCTGCCGGACTATTACAATAGGCTTAAGGAGGCAGGCTATGAATCGCTAGGCAATGAACTGCTTGAGCTTGCAGTGGAGCAGGGTGCCGATTCAAAGAACGTATACAGTCTGTTAGCCAACGCCTTCATCAGCATGTCAAAAACCGACCGGCTTGCGGAGCTTATCGAGAAAGCAAAGCAGCTCAATTCTCTTTCAAGGGATGGAATCGTTTCTATGCTTGAGAGCCTACAGGCTGATGTCGCCTCGGCCGGTAATTAAATTACGTTATAGCTTATTGTATTATAACTTATTGTATTGAAAGTTATTCCGAGCCATCCACACACCTATTAATGTACTTACTGCGATATTCATCGTACAGCCTTGAGGCCTGACTTCTGGTCAGGTTGTCCCACGATATGACATCTGCTATCCCATACTCAGCCATCAGCTCCTTTAGCTGTCTGACCTGATGTGCCGTGGCAGGTGTCTGTTTTTTTGCCTTGTATACAAGTGGCTTTGACTCCACCGGCTCACCCTTTTCATCCATCAATGCAAGCAGCTTTTCAAATATCTGCTTTGTCTCTATCGCATCATCGAGCGCCCTGTGAGCATTTTCCCTGCTCACACCAAAATACTCACACAAATCCTCCAGCTTCTTTGACTGCTCAGCAGGCAGACATTTTCTGGCTATTTTCAGCGTATCATATGCATTCAGCGAGAGAGTTCGCTTGTGATTTACCGCCCACTGCTTTAAAAAGCTGTAATCAAAGGTCACATTCTGCCCGAGTATGATATCATCTCCGATAAAATTAAGCAGGTTATCCACAGCCGCGTCCATATCTGCCGCGTTTTCCACATCATTGTCGGTAATTCCCGTTAATTCCTGCACACGTTGTGGAATATGCTGCTTCGGATTTACCAGTGTGGATATCGTATCCACTATCTCGCCGCCCCTCACACGTGCCGCACCTATCTCTATTATCTTGTCATTTTTAGCTGAAAGACCTGTCATTTCCAAGTCAATCACCGTGTAATTTTTTATATTGTCTATGTTGCTCATTTTTTTAGTCCGTAAACCTTCCCGGCTTTTAACACTATAGTCATTTCACGTTACTGCTCTTTTATATACTCCGCTATAGTCATATCGCTTTACTGCTATTTTATATACTCCGCTATAGCCATATCGCTTTACTGTTATTCTATATACTCCACCAGTGCCTGGTGGTCAAGCGGGTCTCTCATGTCGTAGTGGAAAAGCGCCCACACCGGCTCCTTATGATACTTTGGCAGCTCATCCAGCTTGCGCGTGTGCTTGTCCGGAAAAATATAGTGGAACGGCTCCACATGCGACAGCTTTCCATTCTTACAGTATGCATGTGTCATATGCTTGAAGCTTCCTATATCTGCGGCCCACCTCGGGCGGCTCTTGCAGTTCTCACGATAGTACAAATCAAAGATGAGTGACTCCTGAATCATGCTGTAAATCTGCGCATTTTCGTCAAAATCAGTATTATCTCTATCTATGGCATTTTCGTCAAAATCAGTATTATCTCTATCTCCGGCCTTTTCTGATAATACCACAGAAGTTATAGCATCGCTGTCACAGCCATGCAGGTATAAAGCCAGAAATTCAAGCAATATCTCGCACCTTCTGATGCGCGAATGGCTCATTCCAAAATAGCCGTTTGCCTCATAAAAATCTCCAAGCTCCTGAAAAAACTCAAACGCACTGTCAAAGATACACTCCATGAGCTTCATTGTAATCTCAAACTGTCCGCTGTTGTAATACACCTCAAGCATCTCCTCGACGCGCTTAATCTTTATCACATCATCAAACGAAAGCCACTTCGTGGACATGACCTCATACGGAGGCCTGTCATGGTACACAATACCATATTCCGCGGCATGCTCAAACATGTATGAGCCCTTGAGCACCTTTAAAAATCCAAGCTGCAGCTGGTTTGGCTTAAGCTCATAAATCTCATCAAAGGAACGCCCAAAGCTGTCATAATCCTCATACGGCAGTCCTGCTATCAGATCCAGATGCTCATGGATATTGTTGCCACTTTGAATGAGCCGCACAACCTCCTTAAGCCTCTCAAGCTTCATAGTCCTGTGAATCTCCTTAATTGTGACCTCATTGGTGGACTGCACACCGATTTCAAGCTGTATCAGCCCCGGCCTCATATCAGAGATCAGCTCAAGCTCCTCCTGATTCAGCAGATCCGCCGATATCTCAAAGTGAAAGTTTGTCACACCATTGTCATTTGCCTTTATAAAGCGCCACAGCTCCATTGCATGAGCATGATTGCAGTTGAAGGTTCTGTCCACAAACTTAATCTGCGGCACCTTCTGGTCTATGAAAAACTTAAGCTCCCTTTTGACAATCCCGGTATCCCTGAAACGCAGTGTCTTATCCACCGATGACAGACAATAGCTGCACGAAAACGGGCATCCCCTGCTGCTCTCGTAGTAGATGATGCGGTTTGAAAAATCGTTAAGCGTATCATAACAAAATGGGATTTCACTCATGTTTTTGATTGGGCGGACCGGTGTAAAAATGACGCTGCCGTTGGCGTCCCTGAACGCTATCCCCGATATATCAGCAAGCTTTTTAGATGCATTAACATTGTCCATATCCGAATTTGCATGATAATAGGCACACAGCTCTCTAAAGGTATCCTCTCCCTCACCTATCATCACACCGTCTATGTATGGATTTTCCCTCAAAAATGCCTCCACCTCGTAAGACACCTCAGGGCCTCCAACCCATATCGGTACTGACGAACAAAGCTTTTTATACTCGCGTGCAATATCAGTCACATAATCAATATTCCATATATAGCACGAAAAACAAAGTACGTCGGGCTTTCTCTTGTAAAGCTCCTCAAGGATGTAATCCTTTTGATTGTTTATCGTGTATTCCGCAAGCTCCACAGCATCCCTGTACTCACCGGCACAGGCACGCAGTGAGTAAACTGCGAGGTTTGAATGTATGTATTTTGCATTTATTGCTGTCAGTAAAATGTTCATGGTTTCTCCTTAAAAAATGACCCTTGAATGTAGACTTTATGCGACATTCAAAGGTCTGCTTCGTATTATTGCAGCATCCGTTCAATTTTATTTTTTTAACGGCTGCATTGGTACAAATTCAATTTTCAACTGCATCCCCATTCCATGCGCAAGCCTCTTTAAAAGTTTCAAAGATGGATTTCTCGTTCCATTCTCAAGCTTACTAATATCCGCCTGATCAATGCCTGTACGTGCTGCCAGCTCCTTTTGAGTCAAATTATTTTTAATGCGCGCATCTATCATAGCCCTTATGACATCCATCTCAGGCTGGAGATCGTCCCACTCTTTTTTTACGTCAGGATTTTTAAGCTGCTCCTGTAAATAATCGTCATATCTCATATTATTTACCATGCCTTTCTATATAATCTCTTCTATATTTCTTAGCCTTTTCAATTTCACCAGCCGGTGTCCTCCGAGTTTTTTTAATGAATCCATGTGTCAATACTATTCTTCCTTCATAATAGAAAAAATATAATACTCTCGAAATATCTGTTCCTACCTTAGCTCGCAATTCAAAAATCCCAAAACTCTTCTCCATTGTTCTCACAAAATATTATATGGTATTTTTACCATATTGTCAAATCAGTTACTTTAATTTACATTGACATATTAACAAGCCTGTCGTACATGCCGCTTGCAAACAGCACCATCATGCCAATCGTGCATATTACCGACAGCACAAAGCCTATTATCGATGTAATCATACCGGCAGTTGCTATTGCATTATTATACTGCTTTGCCTTTTTTGACATTTTGGAAGCAAGCATGCCGACAATTCCAAGTCCCATCAGATATCCAAAAAACGAGAAAATAATACTGCAAATACCAAGCACCAGTGAAACCACTGCAAGCTTAGCGCCCTCCCTCTCGTCATCTATGATAGTCTCATTATTGTAGAGCATCTCAAGACGGATACGCCTTGATTTACGTAGCATAACAAGCATAGGAATACCGAGCACGATAAACGCGACACAGTTCATTGCCGAAAACTCATTAATCCTGTCAGCCACTCCTCCTCCCTCAAATATTCCCGATGATAAAAGTCCTCCCATATCTACAACAGTATGGAAAATGACAAGCATCCAGAAATTGCGTGTAGAAGCGTATATCATACAAAACAGCACACCCATGAGACCTGCTGAAATAACCTGTATCAGACAACTGCTGAACTTAACCCCTGCGCCCATATTGGAAAAATGCATCAATCCAAACAGTACGCCTCCCAAAACTACGGCTCCTGTGATTCCACCTTTCGTCTTTGGAAAAGCTCTCAGCAGCAGATTAAACACCACGCCTCTGAACACCAGCTCTTCAACGAGACCTACCAGGCAGACCGCAATAAAGAAAAAGATGATGTTGTAAAATGCCTTCACGTCACCATGCTCACTCAAAAAGCACAAATAAATTCCTGAAACAACAGCATACAAGCAATACACTATGAAAAAACCGCCTGTGTAAAAGCTTCTGGTCCATCCTGCTGCATTTTCCTTAAAGATATCCCACAGCCCAAATATATATGTGATGCCAAGAAAAATAACTAAAACAACAGTCTCCACCATAGCCTGCAGCAGATAGTCATCCGCTTTTTCCATGCCCGGAATCAGTCCCAGCACTTTTCCGCTCCACTGCAAGGGTGCAATGAAAATAAAAACTGCAAGAATGGCAAATATTATATTTGCCGGTGCCGAAAGGTTTCTCAATTTCTGTTTCATAACTTTAAATCTCCTCATTTGTGTTTAATTTGATATGAAAATATTCTATAGCATTTACTTTGACATTACAAGCTCCGGATAATCAAAATTCCTATCTATTATTTTACTTGAATTGAGCACTCCGTCAATGTCTAAAAAAAATCAGCCATTTACTGTCTTTCCGTAATGGTTAATGACACTCCGATTTCTGCCACAGGCGAGGAAATTGAGGATATAAAATGGACATTCAGAAGGACAAGAAAACCAAAGAAAATATAAAAGGAAAAAGAAAGAGAGGGCTCATCGTCCCTCTCTTTCTCGCCTATCAGTATGTCATCTACCGATGTGTGCAACAACCTGCTCAAGGCATACAGATTGTCGACCGTCGGAATGCTCTCACCGTTCTCCCATTTCGACACCGCCTGTCTTGTCACATTACATGCCTCAGCAATGTCATCCTGTGTAAGCTGATTCTTTTTTCTGTAAAACTTAATATTGTCACCTATCAAAATAAATACCTCCAATTCAATTTATACCCAAAATTATACCGACAGGTGGCTGAAAGTAAAGAAAACATTGGTTGCAAATGCGCAACTTTGGGAGGGTTGCTATTCAATCTTGCTTTTATGTCTATAAAGCATATATCTTTTCTGTCCCAAGATGCTCAAATGGTCTAAACAGTTCTCTTAAGGAATCTGACTTCGACCAATCAATCTTAGAAACAAATGTTCCAAATGAGCGCATTGCATTTTTAGGATTTACCTGATTGAGAAGAAATTTCCATTTCCATTCCCATACACGCCTTCTGCTTTGATTCCGTCTGTGTCTTTTCTTTCGCCTCTTCCGCAGCGTACACTCCCTGTTGTGTTTTCTTTGAAGAAAAGACGGACATACATGCCCGCCTTCTCCATGGTTATTTTTTCGTTTCATTTTTTAACGATCGTTTCTATGAATTCAAATTTTCTCTGCGTTTCTTTACGGTAATAATCAATCCCGTTCCGGAAAGAATTGATAGTATAAACAGCCATACACTCGGTGTGTTGTCTCCGGTTTTAGGTGCAGTCACATCCTTCTTATCAGTTCCACTCGATGGCTTGTCATCAGAGGAATTGCTATTGTTATTATCATTCTGGTTGTTATTACTGTTATCAGAGATATTTGCTTTGGTGGTAAATGTGGTGCTTGCAGAACCATCCGTCCAAAGGATTTCAACTGTATGGTTTCCTGCCGAAAGTGTATTCAGGTAGGAAGCTTTCAGTGTGATAATGGTAGAGCCTTCCTTTGCAGTGTAGTTGCTCTTGTCTATCAAATTTCCGTCCACCTTAACTCCGGTAAACTTGGAGAAGTCTCCGTTACCCCGGATGGTGATATTACCATCACTGTCATGCGTCCAACTACTGTTTGCTCCATCAATAATCTGATAGGTGTTATTCGGTGTGTCAGGATTATCGGAACCGCCCGCATCCTGTACGGTCAATGTTGCGGAATTACTCTCTACGTTTCCTGCGCTGTTTGAAACAACACACTTATACTTAAATCCGTTGCAGCTTATATTGACTGTGGATGTGGTATAGCTCGTTACCGTTGCACCGTCAATGTTTACCCATCCTTTCCCATCATTTCTGTCTATCTGCCACTGATAGGTAAGATCTGTACCGCTTGCTGCTATGGTAAAGGACGCAGTCTCACCTACCTTCACTGTCGCATTGCCAGGCTGTGTGGTTATGCTTGGTGCAATCACATCCGGCACATCCGGTGTCTGGCTTTCCTGTTTAAAGGTAACTTCTATGGTGTGATCAGTATTCACATCACTAAAGGTGTAGCTTGTGGTTGCTGTCACTTCCGAACCATCCACCTTTACGTCCGCAATATAATATCCTTCGTTCGCCTTGATTGTATATGTAAGCTGACCTGCGGCAGATACCGTTGTCGTGCCACCGGGAGAGATTGTTCCACCGATACCTGCCGTTGCGGTAATCTTGTAGCTTGCTGTACCGCTCGGAGGCGTTATCGGCGCTGTATCCTCCGTAAAACTCCAACTTCCACGGAATACCACGGTTGTGCCGTTTAGGTTGCCGGCATCCCAGCCCGAAAAAGCCCATGTGCCGTTTTTACCATCCTTTTGTGCCTGAATGCGTGTTGTGGAGGTATATTTCTTATCCACAGCCGCCTTCGCCTGTTGCACACTCGAATAGGAGCTGCTATTTAGCGGCAGCGTTGCGCCTGTCGGGAATACAGAGCCCCAATTGTATTGCACCGTATAATTTTTTGTCACCGGCGGCTCGGGGCGTTCCTCAGACCTTTTATAAATATAACGAATCGTCATACCACTGTTCGGGACAGCATTTTCCATCCCCTCCGCTTTAACAAAAGTGTAGCCGTGCAGTTCCTGCGGCGGCTGCCAATCAACCTTTTTGCCTACCGGAACAGTAAAGGTAGTCGGCATGGTGTTTGGAACATCTGTGCCGTCCTCCAGCTGATATTGGATGGTGACATCGACATAGTGCTGCTTCTCCGTATCATCATGAGCCAATACCTCGCCTGTCGCACCATCTACAATATCAAAGCCGATGGTATCGCCGTATTGCAGAATGGCATTCTCCGGAATCGTGTAAACCAGAGAGCAGTTGACAAGGCCGGAATCAAAGTCGCTGCCCTTGTAATCCAATGCACCCTTTGGCCAGAATTTGCTTTTCTCTTTCCAAACAGGGATGTCAAACTCCTTTGTAGTGAAAACCTGCTTCCCATCTGTCGTGACCGCTTTGTCACCGTTGGAATGTTCCACCCACAGGCGCAGGGTCACAGTCTTCGCTTGGGTATCCGAAAGATTTTGTATAATGGTACGCAGCTCAACCTGCTGCCCCTTCATTTTGCTATAATCAAAGTTGTTTTTACTGCCGCCGCTTAATAGACGGCTATTCCTGTCATATTGATAGCTCGCATATGCGGAGGAATTCGCTGCCTCAAAGGCAAAAGGTTTTTCTGCAGGATTTCTGTAATCACCGATATACTTTTTCACCTCAGGAACAGCCACATAAAGCGCAGGGGGATTTTTAATGAGCTGACTCATAACCTTCATGCCCTGCAGCTTGCACACATCGCAAAAATCATTCTGAAAGGTTTCTCGCATCAGACAATCCCTGCTGGAATTATAGGTATAAGGATAACTGTCATAATGCGGGCAGGTATAGGTATTGCGGAAGCCAAGCAGCTGCTTCCACTTCACTTTCGTGGGATCTTTTGTTGCAGTCATATTCAGCGATGTAGTGTAATTCCACTCATCTACAGGAACCGTGCTATAATTATATTCATCTCCCAGATGGAACAGACCGTGTCCCAGTTCATGCCGCTGGGTAAACGCAGAATATGCGTTTCTCGCTGACGCAACAATATAGTGAATACCATATTGTTTATTATCATGAGAGCCACCGAAATACTCACCGCTATTCGCCAACACAACGAATTGGTTGATATTTTCATACACATAATCATACTGTCTATAATTATGATCCATCGTGTTTTCGTTTGGATGCGTTTCATTAGGAATATGTGCGTCATGAATCTTCTCGATAAACGCAGGGCCTATGATGCGCTCCAAAACATGGTTGCGCCAGTTCCCTTTGTTAGTAGAAATTCCTCCTTTGGCGGTCGCAGCAAAAAATGTGCTGGTACCGCCATAGCCATCCACCGATGCCGTGCAGAGTGCATAGACATTAAAGCGATCCGCCATGCTGCGATATGGCTCTATCTGCAATACCTCCCCCCACAGCTTTTTTACATCCTCGACAAACTGCTTTTGCTGGCTTTTGGTGTAGCCCTCGGCGCAGTACACAATCACCATGTTCTCCTTATCGCTGCGAGGCTTCTGGATTGTATACACCGGTACGGTTACATTTGCATATGCAGGATCCTCAGTGTAGAGGGTACTCATCTCCAGCTGTAGATACTCATCCGTGTTCACATTCCAGTCACCATTCACATCCTCTCGCACAGCGCCGGATATGCCAATGCTGTCATCCGGCGCATCCGGTGCGGAAACAACATAGGGGTCCTGTGCGCTCTGTCCTGTGCCGGATGATACGGTGTAATTTTCCGTATTCAGATAGAAGGCAGGACGAACGCCGTAATATCCCTTATAGGGTGCGTCACGCAAAATATTCCCTTGAGGGGTCACAAATCGCATATCATGGTTACAGGTTGTAATCGGTGTACGCAGCCAATAGTTCCATGCTACACCGCTTCTGTTTTTTGCGATATGGTAGCCGTTCAGGTTATCATTAACCGTTTTGAGCTGCTGAACATCCAGCAGAAAAACTCTATCCCAAATATATTCATAATGGGCACTGTCATACCCATCCGCTACCGTATCAATTGTGGTGTTATAGGGAAGATCAACACCGGCTGCGTCGATATAACCTGCCGTATACTCCGGATGGGAAACGATAGAACGCTGCTTCACCGTTCGAATCGCTCCCAGCTCATCCGAACGAAAGCTGCGAAGGAAGCCCTCCTTTTGGTCATATGCTGCCGTTTTAGGATAGACAGAATCCTCTGTTGGCGGATTTCCGCAAAGCCATTTCACTTTTCCTGCTTCAGCGTTGGAATTGAGCCAAGAACGTATGTTGCTGTCTCTCCAGTGGTTAGAACCAAAATTATCTCTCCAGCTATTGCGCCGGTGCGAGCCTGTTTCGGCATTTTTGTTGGTTTTTGCATCATAGGGCATGTAATCACACAATACTCTATCCGAAAGCATCAATGGCCCATTGCTATCCTTCGCTACACAACGCCACACAATTGGCACTCCCCCATAAGTACCCATCTGAATGTAGTCACCAATTTCGATGGTTGGCTTGTTATCTGCCGCCCTAACCGGCAAAGGGCATAGCACCAAAATTACCGCAAGCAGCAGAGATACCGTTCGTTTGCCATATTTATGTTTGATAATATTCATAAAGTCCTCCTTTTGTCATTCTCTCCTTAGCGTCATTCACGGTCAGTAGGCTTCTACCCCCCATTTTTGACATATGTCAATTTATACAATTGCTGCATCATCGATATTCACCTCATTTCTACTTGAGTTATTGCAAAAAATAGGTCTTTCTGCGATAACCCCTTGTGCCAAATGCTGAAACACCTTCATAAAGATGTAATAGCTTATTTATTTTAGAAAAGTATCCGACAAAAAACTCTACACTTCCGACAAAAAATATATATATTTCTCAAACCATATCATGGCGATGTACATTTGTCAATGATGTGACACCTCAAGATCACCACAGTCCTGATACTTCTTATACATGTCATTGATATAAATCGTAGGCGAAATATTCCTGCCTTCCTCTCGTAAGATGATGCTATCAGCTGGATTGCCCGAAGAATCTTCGGGCAATCCGTATCATATGGGAAAACTGCGCGGGAGCCCTGTGCGATGGGGACAAGGTTTTCCCGGGAAAGGTGGAACGATCAATGAGCGAGAAAATGATTGAAAAGAGCTGCGCAGATTTTGCGGCGGTTCTGGCCTCCAAGGCTCCGGTTCCCGGCGGCGGCGGGGCTGCCGCCCTAGTGGGCGCTCTGGGCACTGCCCTATGCTCCATGGTGGGCAATCTGACCGTAGGCCGCAAGAAGTATGCCCAGTATGAGGCAGACGTGAAGCGAATGCTGGAAAAGGGTGCTGCCGTACAGGAGCGCCTGCTGGATCTGGTGGACAAGGACGCGGAGGCATTTGAGCCGCTCTCCAAGGCATACTCCATTCCCAAGGACGATCCCAAACACGATGAGACGCTGGAGGCTGCCACAAAGTTCGCCTGTGAGGCGCCTGTTGAGATGATGAAGGCCTGCTGCGAGGCTATTGAGCTGCTGGAGGAGATGCTGGAAAAGGGCAGTGTGACACTGGTATCTGATGTGGGCTGCGGAGCCCTTTGCTGTGCCGCAGCGCTGGAGAGTGCCAGCATGAACATTTTTGTCAACACCAAGACGCTGCTGGACCGGGAGGCGGCTGCCAAGCTGGACGATCAGGCGGATGCGATGCTGAGGGAATATATGCCGCGGGCGCGGAAGGTGGCCGACGAGGTCAACCGCCGTCTGCGGGGCTGAGAAACGGGGGATCATCATGGCAAAACAGCTGTTGGGAAAGGAAGTCAATGAAAAGCTCAATGCCCGCATCATTGCGGAGTGCGAGGAGCTGAAGGCCCGGGGCGTGAACCCCACCCTGGCCATTGTACGCTGCGGCGAGCGGCCTGACGATCTGAGCTATGAAAAGGGCGCCACCAAGCGTGCGGAAGCCCTGGGCGTTGCGGTGGAGAAGTTCCTGCTGCCTGAGGATGTCAGCAAGGAGGAGCTGCTCCGCACCATCGACGCCATCAACGCCAATGACCAGATTCACGGTGTCCTGATGTTCCGTCCCCTGCCGAAGCATCTGAAGGCGGACCAGGATGAAATCTGCAACCGTCTGGACCCCCGCAAGGATGTGGACGGCATGACGAACGGCTCCAATGCCGGCGTGTTTATGGGCAAGGAGCTGGGCTTTGCGCCCTGCACCCCTGCTGCCTGTATGGAGATTCTAGACCACTATGGCATCGACTGCACTGGCAAGAAGGCCGTGGTACTGGGCCGGAGCCTCGTGGTGGGCAAGCCCGCGGCCATGATGTTGCTGGCCAAGAACGCTACCGTTACCGTCTGCCACACCAAGACCAGGGATGTGGCCGCCGTTGCCCGGGAGGCGGACATTCTGGTTTCCGCGGCAGGCGTATTGAAGAGCCTTACCAAGGACTATGTGCGCCCCGGCCAGGTGGTGATTGACGTCTCCATCAACTGGGACGAGGCCAAGGGCGGCATTGCCGGCGACGCTGTGTATGACGAGGTGGAGCCTATTGTCGAGGCCATCACCCCGGTGCCCGGCGGCGTGGGAGCAGTTACCACCTCCGTTCTGATCGGACACGTGGTAGAGGCTGCGAAGAGGGCGGCTCAGTGAGAGTCGTCAAGCTGTTCTTATCCGCGCTGTTAGCGGGCATATGCATTGGCCTGGGCGGAACGGTGTTCCTGTCTCTAGACAACAAGGTGCTGGGAGCCCTGTTTTTTACAGTGGGACTTTTTACTATCTGCACGATGGGAATGCACCTCTTTACCGGCAAGGTATGCTACGTGTTTGAAAAGGACGCCGCCTATGCGCTGGATCTCATTCCTATCTGGGTGGGGAATCTGGCCGGAACGGGTCTGCTGGCCCTGGCAGAGCGCAGCACCCGAATCGCCCCTGCGATTGTAGAAAAGGCGGCCGGGCTGTGCGAGACCAAGCTGGGAGACAGCTTAGGGAGCATCTTTCTTCTGGCTATTTTCTGCAACCTGCTGATTTACATAGCTGTGGAGGGCTTCAACAGGAATTCCCATGAGCTTGGAAAGTACCTGTCCCTCTTTTTTGGGGTGATGGTGTTTATTCTGTGCGGCTTTGAGCACTGTGTAGCCAATATGTATTATTTCTCCGTCGCGGGAATGTGGAGCGGAAAGACCCTGCTCTACCTGTTGGTCATGACGCTGGGCAATGCGGTCGGCGGCGTGGTATTCCCTGTCATCCGGAGAGTGATCACGGCAGAGGCAAAATAAATAGGCGAGGGACAGTGCCGTTCGGTACTGTCCCTCCGTGGCAGAGTGGAGTATGGATGATGACTTACGAAGAAGCCCTGCGCTATTACGCGCAGATTGATATGATGGGCAGCCATTTGGGACTGGACCGCATGGCGGAGCTGCTGCGCCGGCTGGGAAATCCGGAGAAGCAGTTAAAATTTGTCCATGTGGCTGGAACCAATGGCAAAGGGTCCACTGCGGCCCTGCTGGACGCCTGCCTGCGTCAGGCAGGATACCGGGTGGGGCTGTATACCTCGCCTCACCTGGTCCGGTATAATGAGCGTTTTCAGGTGAATGGACAGCCGATCTCGGACACAGCCCTGGCGGAAGCCACAGAGCAGGTAAAAACTGCGGCAGACACCATGGAGGATGCACCGACCCAGTTTGAGCTGCTGACCTGTGTGGCATTCTGCTGCTTTTTGTCCGCTGGGTGCGACATTGTCGTGCTGGAGGTGGGACTGGGCGGCCGCCTGGATGCCACCAACAGCATTCCGGTGCCAGAAGCGGCGGTGATCACGCGCATTGGTCTGGAGCACACAGAGATTTTGGGGGACACCATTGAGAAAATCGCCGCAGAAAAGGGCGGGATTATCAAAGCCGGAGGTACGGTGGTGCTGGGAGATTCCTCAGAGGCCGTGGTAGGGGTGACACAGGAAATTTGTCAGGAGCGGGGAGCAGCACTGATCCCGGCGCGTTCCGCCGTGCCTCTTTCCAAATCTCTGGAGGGACAGAGATTCTCCTGGGGACCATATCCGGAAATTTGCCTGTCTCTTTTGGGAGAGCATCAGCTTCAAAATGCCGCCACAGCCCTGACAGTTCTGGAGGTCCTGCGTACAAAAGGCTGGCAGATTCCAGACGAGGCAATCCTGAAAGGGATGCGCACTGCCGTGTGGCCGGGGCGCTTTGAATGCGTCTCCAGGCACCCGGTTATCATCATTGATGGAGGCCACAACCAGCAGTGCGCAGAGGCCATTGCGGTTTCTCTTCGGTCGTATTTCCCGGGAAAGAAATGCTCCTTTTTGATGGGCGTGTTGGCGGACAAGGATTTTCACGGAATCTTTGACGCAATTTTGCCGCTGGCGGCACGCATTGCTGCGGTGACTCCGGACAGCCACAGGGCACTTCCTGCACCGGAGCTGTGCCAGCGCCTGCGGGATGAATATGGCTATGCTGCGGCGGTGCCTTATGCGACAATGACAGATGCCCTGCGGGAGCTGCAGCGCAGCGCCGAAGGCGAGGATGTGATCTGTATCTGTGGGTCGCTCTATATGGTGGGTGAAGCACGCGAATTGTTTAAAATGACATAAAGATGTCTGATGCGCCTGTATATTTAAACAAAAACAGATGTTCAATTTTGTTGTATTTCACGATGACTACGGAAGGAATTCAGTTTTTAACGTCTTTTTTGCACAAATATCTATTGACAATGACAACAAGTCTGCTACAATGGGGATAGCATAATGGTATGACCACTAAGAGGAGATCATACAATGAATGAGACTTTATAGAATTCTTTGTGTGATCTGTGATTTTGGAGCGCCAAAAGGCAAGGTTTAAAAGGGAGGCTTTCATGAAATTTGATTTTTCTTATCTGGACATTGCGTTTAAAAATGGCAGTGTCATTACAGTCAATGATACCGATGAGATCGCAGAGGCTGTCGGTATCAAGGGAAACAAGATTGTGTTTGTCGGTTCCAACGCGGACATCGACCAGCTCATTGACGAGCACACGAAGGTCTATGATCTGGCAGGCCGCACATTGATGCCCGGCATCAATGATACCCACTATCACCCGATTCTCAATGGCATGATTGCACCGGAACTGGATTCTGCCATGGTAGATACCGGCTTGAGCGCCTGCAAAACCATTCCTGAGCTGTTGGACTTGATCCGCAGGATCGCGGCCACCAAAAAGCCTGGCCAGTGGATCTCCACCATGGGATATGAAGCCGGTCTGCTGGCTGAGCAGCGCCACCCCACCTTGGAGGAACTGGACGTGGCAGCTCCCAACAATCCGTTGCAGTGTTGCACCTGCAATGGCCACATTAGTACATATAACTCCAAAGCACTGGAATATCTGGGGGTTTATGGTCCCGAGGACGCCTCCAAGTATCCTGAGGGTGAGGTTGTAGTCGAGAACGGCAAGCTGACTGGTCTGGTGCGGGGACATACCCACTTCTGGCTGTGGGGCCAGGTGGAATACACCGAGGAGCAGCAGAGAAAGGCCGCTATGCGGTCCCACCAGCAACTGCTGGAAAATGGAATTACCTCCATTGGCGACATGGGCGAGTGCGATCGCCCTTCCTACCACATTATGCAGAAGATGTGCCGCAGCGGTGAGTTCAAGGTTCGCAGCTATATGGCGCTTCACAGCATTTTCGGCAAGCCCTACTCGAAGGAGGACAATGAGCACTGGATGAAGCTGGGCTTTATCACGGGGCTTGGCGACGAGCACTTCCGGGTTGGCCCCTGCAAGTTCATGATCGACGGCGGCTCCGGCGGCCCCTCCTGCTACACTCGGGAGCCCTATTCCCATGATCCGGAGCTGCCCAGTGAGCGGGGCTGGGAGCGAGAAGAGACCTGGGATTATATCAAGCTGATTGACGACGCCGAGTGCCAGGCCACGGCCCACGCCATCGGCGACGGCGCGGTGGAGTTCATGGTGGAGGGCTATGAGAAGGCCTTCGCCGCCTGTGCGGATAAAGAGGCGTTCAAGGCCCGCCGCCACCGGATTGAGCACTGCACCTTGGTGGATCAGGACCTGATTGACCGGATGGCCAAGATGAATATCTGCCCCTCTGTCAACGCTGGACTGCAGATCCGCAACGGTAAGAATCTGGCCCGGTTCTATGGTCCTGAGCGCAACAAGTATCTCGGTGCCCTGAAGAGCATGATGGAGGCCGGAATCAAGTGTTCTCTGCACTCCGACGCTCCCTCCGGCCCTGTGGGCTTTGAGATGATTGACGGCGCTGTGAATCGCTATGACATCCGGCAGGACTACCAGTGCGATATGACCCAGGCGGTCTCCCTCTTGGATGCCATTCGCTGCTGCACCTGGAACGCCGCCTATAGCTCCTATGAGGAGAATATCAAGGGCAGCATTGAAAATGGAAAGCTGGCAGATCTGATCGTGCTGGACCGGGATATTCTCAAGATTGACACCCACGAGCTGCACAATGTAAAAGTGGATATGACCATGATTGACGGCGTGGTGGAATACGAACGGTAACAAAGAAACAGGGGCGGCTAGCAACCGCCCCTTCCGTTTTTGATGCCGGTCCGCACCGGCAGACATGATGAAGGGAGAGGCCTGCATGAACTTTGATTTTTCTTACCTGGACGTGGCGTTTAAAAATGGCAGCGTCATTACGGTGAATGAGACCGATGAGGTGGCACAGGCTGTCGGTATTAAAGGAAACAAGATTGTTTTCGTCGGCTCCAATGCGGACATCGCCCAGCTGCTTGACAGCCATACCAAGGTCTATGACCTGGCGGGGCGCTCACTGCTTCCCGGCTTCAACGACAGCCACTTTCACCCGATTCTCAATGGTATGCTGGGGCCGGACATGTCCTGCGGCATGATCGACACCACCAAGAAGAACTGCCCCTCTCTAGAGGCTATGCTGCAGATGATCCGTAAAACCGCCAGCACGCTTCAGCCCGGGCGCTGGATTTCCATGATGGGTTACGAGCCCACGCTGTTTCCAGAGGGACGCCATCCAACCATTGAGGAATTGGATGAGGCCGCTCCCAACCACCCTGTTCACTGTATGCATGGCGGCGGGCATATCTGCATGTATAACCATAAGGCCTTGGAATATCTGGGGGTTTACGGTCCGGAGGACGCGGCCAAATATCCCGCCGACGAGGTGGAGGTTGTAGATGGCAGGCTGACTGGCATGGTGCGGGGCCACACACATTTCTGGCTGTGGGGCCAGGTGGAATACACGGAGGAGCAGCAGCGCAAAGCCGCGCTGAAGTCCCAGCAGCAGTGTTTCACTGCTGGTATTACCTCTGTGGGCGATATGGGCGAGTGTGACCGGCCCTCCTATCATACGATGCAGAAACTCTGCCGGGACAGGGAGTTCCGGGTTCGCAGCTACATGGCGCTCCACAGCATTTTTGGTAAACCCTACTCTTTGGAGGATAATGACCATTGGCTGAAGCTGGGCTTTCTCACGGGGCTTGGAGATGAGCATTTCCGGGTAGGGCCCTGTAAGTTTATGATTGACGGTGGTACCGGCGGCCCCTCCTGCGCGACCCGAGAGCCCTATTCTCATGATCCGAGTCTTCCTCGTGAACGGGGCTGGGAGCGGGAAGAGACCTGGGATTATATCAAAAAGATCAACGATGCCGGATGCCAGGCCACGGCTCACGCGGTGGGAGATTTGGCCGTTGAGTTTATGGTAGAGGGATATGAGCGCTGTTTTGCTGAAAATCCAGAGAAGGTTAAGAGGCTACGCCACCGGATTGAACACTGTGTGATTGTCGATCAGGACCTGATCGACCGGATGGCGAGAATGAATATCTGCCCAGTTCTCCATCCCGGCCTGATTCAGATGCTCGGCAAAAACCTCGCGTCTTTCTATGGCCCGGAGCGCAGCCGCTATCTGGAGGCTGTCCGCAGTATGCTGGATGCTGGGATCAAGGTCTCCTTGCACTCTGACGCGCCCTCCGGGCCTGTCGGCATTCATGTGATCGATGCCGCAGTGAACCGCTATGACCGCTCGAAGGACTATCAGTTTGACCAGACTCAGTGTGTTTCTGTGCTGGATGCCATCCGATGCTATACCCTGCATCCGGCCTATGCCTCTTATCAGGAGAACATCAAGGGGAGTATTGAGGTCGGTAAGTTGGCGGATATGATTGTGCTCTCCGATGATATTTTAAAGATTGCCCCTATGGATATTCACAAGCTGAAAGTGGATATGACTATGATCGATGGCATCGTGGAATATGAGCGCTGAGTGGAAAGGTTCGAGAGAGTGGCCGGCTGATGCCGGCCACTCTCTGAGCAGCGATTAGAAGGTTTTAGGAGAAAAGAAAGCTTGGAAGGTGAAAAAGACTTGCAAGCGAAAGAAGAATATGGCATAATAACAAAGTGCGATATGGAGATGTACCCAAGTGGCTGAAGGGTCCGGATTCGAAATCCGGTAGGCGCCGAAAGGCGTGCGGGGGTTCAAATCCCTCCATCTCCGCCACGTCGGAGCAGAGTTCACTTTGCTCCGACGTTTTTATGCCCACGGCAGAAAAGACGTCATCCGTTCACTCTTTTGAGCCTTCTTTCCCAACCCGTTCCACTGGCTTCGGTTTGCTGCCGCCGCTTTGCGGCGATTCTATTTTATTGAGGAGAAATATTAATTTTAACGGCTCCCTTCAAGGCTGCGTCGCTGTGCCGGGCCTGTCTACCAAAGAGCGGCGTGACCAGAAAAGCGGCGATGACAGCTTATTGAGAGGAGTCTCGTAATTGGGATTGACTTCCTGGGCTCTGATATGGTATAAAGAAGACAAGTCCTAATGGCAAGAGCCGTTGAGGCATCCAATTTTCATATGCGAGATATGAATTTGTGGTCAAGTGAATTTGCCCGCCAAGCAGTTTTGCTGTGGCGTTGACTCATTGTCTGCATCTTCGTATCTTGCGTGCGAAGGTGTTTTTATTTTACAAAGGAGTGAAAACCATGTCAGACAAACTGAAAATGCACGCAAGAGAATTTAAAACCATGAGGGATCCAAACCGACTTCCAACGGGGCACATCAAGTATATATGCTATCTGGACACAAAGACCATTCCCAATGAATTGCGGAATTGGATGCGGACGAATCCCCGAGATCAAAAGATGACCACCGAGGTGGCAAAGACCATCGCCAGCAGCCTGATGGAAAATGAGGACTTTCACGAGTTGAATCGGGGTTTGCTGTTTTCAGTGGAGTCCGTGAACTATGATAACCGTACGGAGACGTTGACTGTGGAATTGTCCGACGGCGAAATCCATGGTAATATCGACGGTGGACATACGCTTCACGCTATCTTCGACGCACAGGAGAATGAGACGCTGCCGGAGGCGCGTTATGTCTTCGCTGAATTTTTTGTAGGGCTCTCCTCCCCGGTAGAACTGGCTGCTGCGCGCAACACATCCGTTCAAGTGGATTTGAAATCGCAGGAGGAGCTGAAAAAGAGTTTTGAAACCCTCAAGCAGATTCTGAAGCCTTTCCCCTTTGAGCGGCGGATTGCATATCACATGAATGAACACTACAGTGAGAATGTTGCCATTATCGATGTGCGCGAAGTTATTACCATCCTGAATATGTTTAACCAGAATCTCTATCCGATTGTCGGCCAGCAGGGACTCTCCGGGGACAGCCAGCCCATCCAGAGCTACACGGGGAAGGAGGCAAGTCTCAAACGTTTTTTAAAACAGGGGAGGGAAGAACGTGAGGCAGTTCTGGTGAAGATGACCCCTATCATTGATGATATTTTCCACCTGTGGGAAACGGTGGAATGTGAGTTCCCTAAAATGGTGCAGAAGAATAAGCATTATTATGGTGCCAAGAAATATGCCAAATTCGACGACGGCAAAGTGGTGGGGCAGACGATGTTCTATCAGGCTGGTTTGAAATACTTGGTTCCCAAGGGAATTCTCTATCCTGTGGTGGGCGCCTTTCGCGCCTTGGTTGAAGTCGATCCTGGCACCGGAATTTATAGGTGGAAAAAGGACCCATTTATGGTGTGGAATGATCTGGGAGAGCGGATTGCAGGCATTGTCTGGGATGAAAAGGAGGAAAATCCTGAGTACATTGGAAAGAGTAAAAACGTCTGGAGCAATCTTTTTAAGGAGGTTTTGCTCTATACCCTGGTATAAAGGAGATCCAATCAACATGCTTTTGGCGAGGGCGGGGGTGTCAGTCCCTGCCCTCGCCTTATCTGCATAGATGGGAGTGTGGGCCGGCTGCTCCTCCGTTGGGCCGGACATTGTCCCGCAAACCGAGTCTCCACTGGTTTCCCATCATCATTTCATACAGCGGCTGGGGAGGGGGAACTGTCGTTGGCTTTTATGGGATTCATTATCATAGGGCGCGGCAAGGGTGTAGCTTTCGCTGATCTTGCTTACACATGGAATCAATTTTGCGTTTAGAAGGAGGCTTGGATTCCTATCTTAAAAGCTGTCAATACCGGAAAGAATGACAAGCTGTTTTGCCGCCGTACGGAAAAAAGGTCTGTATCCCTGGTGGTTCAGCGGCTGGTAGAGTATCTTTCGTATCGACAACCATGTACGGAAAACAAACCGTCTAGAAATCCGGCAATTTTTCTGTTGCAATTTGTAAACAGCCTGTTATAATAACCGATGGTCCGCCTTACAGTTAGGAGAAGAGGCCCGGTACACGGCAAGCTCCTGTGGGCTGACCGCTGTGAAAAGTGCTGCCTGTCGGCAGGTCATCAGTAAAGTGAGGAAATCAGCGATGAGACAACCAGCCGCAGGCACTGCCGTTTTTGAGGAAAAGAGTGTCTGGAAGGTTTTGATGAAAATTGCGCCTCCGGTGATGCTGGCCCAGCTCATCCAGGCACTTTACAATATTGTGGACAGCTTTTTTGTGGGAAAGTACTCAGGAGACGGTCTGACTGCCCTCTCTATTATTTTCCCGGTTCAGCTGGTCATCACGGCCATTGCCGTGGGAACCGGCGTAGGGGTGAATACGCAGATGTCCCGCCAGTACGCCAGGGGGGAGAAGGTGGAGGAAACGGCAGGAACTGGTACAGCCCTGGCGCTGATCAGCTGGGCGGCCTTTGCCCTGACCAGTACTCTGCTGATGCGGCCATATGTGATGACCTCTGCCACGGCGCCTGAAGCCATTGAATATGCTGTTCAATATGGAACTATTGTGTGCGTGGGCAGCATCGGTGTCTTTCTGGAGGGTATCTGGACCAAGGTGCATCAGGCTGCGGGAAACATGCGGCGGCCCATGTTGGCGCAGGTGGCTGGTGCGATGACGAATATTGTCCTGGACCCGATTTTGATCTTCGGAGCAGGACCCATCCCTTCCCTGGGGGTTGCGGGAGCGGCCTATGCCACGGTTGCGGGACAGTTTGTGGCGGCAGCCATTACCTTTGGGCACGGGTTTTACCGTCCGCCCGGAAAGGGACAGATGCTGCCCTGTGTCAAAGCCATTTACCGGCTGGGCTACCCCTCTATCCTGATGCAGGCGCTTTATACAGTCTATATCATGGCGCTCAATATCATTTTGGCCGGCTTCTCTGACGAGGCCGTCACAGTGCTGGGACTTTACTACAAGCTTCAGTCGTTCTTTTTCATTCCCCTGGGAGGGCTGCAAACCTGTATTGTCCCGCTGCTGAGCTATACATACGCCAAGCAAGACTATGGACGCTGCCAGAAGATTACGAAAGACGCTATGATCTTCGCCGGAATCTTCATGATGGTGGGGACGCTTTGTTTTGAGGGAATCCCAGGTCCCATGATCCGAATTTTCTCCACGGAGCAGGAGGTACTGGACATTGGCATCCATGCTTTTCACATCATAGGCATCAGCTTTGTGCCGTCTGTTGTGTCGCTGATGTTTCCGGTATTTTTTCAGGCCATTGGTGCGGCGGTTCCTAGCGTGTTGCTTTCGCTGACGCGGCAGCTTTTCTGCCTGATTCCCATCTTCTGGGGAATGTCCCTGCTGGGGCTGGAATACACCTGGCTGGCGTTTCCGCTGGCAGAGGTCATCACCGGGGCACTGGGCGTTGCACTGTATCTCAAACAGATTCACGAATGGAAGGCAGAGAACCATGCCCCGCTGGAGACGACTTGGAAGGGAGAGAGCAAAATGAAGATGATTACCGCAATTATTAACAAGAAGGACGTCAACGAGGTTTGCGGAGCCTTAACCAGAGCCGGATTTTACTTCACAAAGATGTCCTCTACAGGCGGCTTTCTGACGGCGGGCAATGCCACGCTGCTCATCGGCACGCAGGCAGAAAAGGTGCAAGAGGCCATCAGTGTCATCCGGGAGCACTGTTCCCGCAGGGAGGAACCGATTCCCTCTACAGTCAAAATGGGAGCCACAGGCCCAGATGTTCCGGCAAAGGTTGTGGTGGGAGGCGCGACGGTTTTTGTCTCCGATGTGGAGGAGTTTGAAAAAATCTGAACACCTCTGAAAGCGGCCGGAGCGGGACTGCCTTCTGACGCCGCCTGGGCTTCCAGGCGGCTTTTTTACAAATACCAGATCAGGATATGAACCCCTCTGGGAAATCGAAATAGATGTTGAGGCATCGAAACTGGCGTGTTATAATAAAATAGAATTTTGTCGGCTGGAATACCCTGCGAAGCACAAAGCGCACCGGTGAGGCCCGATATGTTCGGGAAAAACAGATGGCGGCGGAGACAGCGTCCCATAGAGAGCGAGCATTGTAATGAGATATTTAGGAAACAAGGAATCCATACGGGCGGAAATTGAAAAATTGCTTGACTCAAAGCAGCTGCTCCGGCAGGGCTATTCTTTTTTTGACGCCTTCTGCGGCTCTGGTTCTGTGGCGGACTATTTGAAGTCCTACTATGATATCATCATCAACGATAACCTGACCTGGTCTGTGACCTATACCCGGGGGCGTGTATGTGCGCCCAACTGTACCTTTCAAAGACTGGGGTTTGATCCCTTTGCCTACCTGAACAAGAACAAACAGACCATGCACGGCTTCATGTACCAAAACTACGCACCCACAAAGAGCGAACGGATGTATTTCACACCGGAAAATGCCGGGCGAATTGACTATTTCCGTTACCAGATTGAGCAGTGGAAGCAGGCTGGGCAGCTGACGGAGGATGAGTACTGTTTTCTGCTGGCCAGTCTCATCGAATCGGTTTCTGATGTATCCAATACAGCGGGCGTATATGGGGCGTTTTTAAAAAAATGGGATGCAAGAGCTGTTAAGGAAATTTCCTTTCACCCTGTTGACTTTTGCAACACACCGGTTCAGACGATACAGACCTACAACACAAAAATTGAAACTGTGATCGAACAAGTGGACTGTGACATCCTGTATCTGGACCCGCCTTACACCCAGAACCAATACGGAACCCAGTATCACCTGCTGGAGACGCTGGTTCTAGACGACCATCCCGCCATCAGCACTGTCACCGGCTCCAGGAGTACTGCCCCCATGCGTTCCGACTGGTCCAAGGCTTACAAGGCCAATATTCTTTTTGACCGGGTGCTGGCCAAGACCCGGGCAAAGTATATCATCCTCAGCTATAATAACGACGGCTTCATGTCCAAGGAGTATATTGAGGCCGCCATGAAGCGCTATGGAAAGCCGGAGACCTATGTCTGCAAAAAGATCCCCTATAAGAGATATCAAAACTGGAAATCCCAGAAGGACAAGAAGCATTTTGAATACCTGTTTTTCGTGGAAAAACGGGATATGGACAAGGTTGTTTACGAGTCTCCGCTCAATTACATCGGCAGCAAGGCCAAGGTTGTACCGGACCTCATCCAATACCGGCCCAAGGGCTACACCACATTTATCGATGCCTTTGGCGGAGGCTTCAACGTGGGCATCAACATGCCCGCCGCCAGGACCGTTTATAACGATGTCAACTATCTGGTCACAAGTTTAATCCGTTCTTTTCGGGATTACGACACTTACGAGTATTTGCTCTATGTGCGGCGCATGATCAAAAAGTTCGGCCTGGAAAAGGCAAATGCGGATGCCTATATCCGGGCAAGGGACTCCTACAATTCCCGGCCTGTCAAAAAGCGGGACCCAAGGCTGCTGTTTACGATTTTGCTGTACGGCTTTCAGCAGCAGATTCGTTTCAACAGCCAGCACGACTTCAATAATCCAGTGGGAATGCGGTGGTTCAACGACAGGGTTCTGGAGAAGATGATCAGCTTTTCTCGGCAGATCAAAGAGGGAAACTTTGAATTTTACAGTAAGAACTACAAAGCACTTCACGCCCGGATAACGCCCGGTACCTTTGCATACTTTGATCCGCCCTACCAGCTTACCACCGGCGCCTATAATGACGGAAAACGGGGGTTTGAGGGGTGGAGTGAGACGCAGGAGGCAGAGCTCTTTGCCTTTTTGGACCAGCTGCACGGCGCCGGCATTCCATTCATGCTCTCTTATGTGATTGAGCACAAGGGCAGGGTCAATCAGAATCTTTTACGGTGGATCAAACGCGGACACTACCGGGTGATCCGCCTGGGAGAGATTTTGGGAATTTCCGGGAGCCGCAGAAAGGAGGTTTTGATTGTCAATTATTAAGCGAGAGGGGTTGCCCCACTTTGTTGTTAAGAAGAATCTGCAAAAGTCCGGAACCAGGGGGATTTATTTCAGCGATGTGGTCACGGAGGAGGTGCTCCGGGATGTCTGCTTAAAAATCACGGGGCAGATGGAGTTTACCTGTGAATATGTAGACAACAGCTATCACGATCCGTTTTTGGATGCCACCTATAACAAGGGACGGCTGGCGATCCTCCATGTTGAGGATACCGTGTGCTATATCAGTTTTTCTGAGCGGGAGATTGGCGGGAGGAACTCCAGCGTTCAGAGCGTGCCCACCGCATTCAATCTCTTTTACCTCAATCCCTATCCAAACAAGCGGCTCTTTTACTATTTCTTAAATGTAGCCGGTAATGCGGAGACGGCTTACCAGCGGCTCATCTACCGCCTGATGCGTACCATCGGCTTTACCTTTCTCAATGCCAGCCCGTCTTTGGAGCAGATTATCTGAAACAGATGCAACAGTTGTTCCGGCTGGATGTGCATTTGGTGACAGAGCCGGA
>ENA-UESI01000457-UESI01000457.1-human-gut-metagenome-genome-assembly--contig:-NODE-457-length-34459-cov-14.939998_pt1 | contig 34459 bp, 35 predicted proteins | sample MGYA00243005_ERZ508006 | MGnify/ENA primary metagenome ERZ508006 (study PRJEB26167, sample SAMN06115436) | human gut metagenome | host: Homo sapiens | place: China:Shandong | collected 2015-06-10... | reverse complement strand
GCGAACTTCATTTAAGATACGAAAAAATATCAGATTGCAAGCATACCGATTTCGTTCCATATTGGGATAAACAAGGGAAAAAACAGGTGCCTTATACAGATGTTTGGTATTTATACATTACATGTAATGAAGACAGTTTTGTAGAAATTGAAACATTTACAAGTCATTATTTCGTTTCGGTTCAAAATCCAGATGATTTTATAAACGAGGTCAAAAAACGCGTAGAATTAGCCAAAAGCAAGGAAAATGATGAAACAAGACAATCGGCTGTACCGACAAATATGTTTCAATTTGATTTGCAACGCGGATATATGCCGGATTGTGACGAAATCGTGCTTGGCGTCAACGGCGTTGAGTTTAAAACGGACAAAGCGACAGCAGGCTTAATTAATGTCAAAAGCATTTCATACAACGATATACAGCTTTGCAAAAAGTCCGACAAGCATAGTATAAACGGCATTAATTCCGACAACATAGTCGAAATCAAAACAGCCACGCAAACATACTACATACCGATTAAAAACCCATACGATTTTATCAACGAGCTTTACAAAAAGCTCAACACCTGCAACCAATAGCGTTGCACCCAATCACTGTATTAGAGCGGTAAATCCGATTTCAAGAAACTATCAAAAATGGTGAAAAAATGGCAAAAAATCAGGTACATTATTTTTGGGACCAATTTCGGGACCTGTAGCTTCAGCACTCGCCGACATTATCCCTAAAATTATAATAATTCGTATGCACGGAGAGATAATGTAGGAGTTTTTATGGATAAAAGAATATACAAATTCTCATATGGCAAGAAAATCAATTTTGTAGTAAACAGACTATTAATAATATTAATCAACAGTTTTTTCTGTGTTATATTTGCTTTTATTTTAATTTTTATATATGGAATTGTTGAAAGTAATTTTAGCGAAGACGGCAATGTAAAACCGATAGCAATTATATTATTTTCAATTATAGCTTTAGCCGCAATATTAACATTGGTGACTTTTTTTCAACCTCAAAATGTTATTATTGATAAAGAATATTTGTTGGTTCATAGACGATTTCTTAATTGGCAATATATAGCACGCGGATATAACGATAAAATTCTTATTAATAATATTGTTGCTTGCAAAGCATATGACGGCATAAGACCGGCGATGAACAACTCATCATGGATGCCGCTTTCCATACTCTATTTCAATTGGGATGATTTGGTTGAGATTAATACAACAAATAAACGATATTTAATTCCTGTTGAAAATTCAAAGAATTTCATAGAAGAAATTAACAAGCGAATTAAATCAACAAAGAGCAAGGAAAATGATGAAACAAGTCAATCGGCTGTGCCGACAAATATGTTTCAATTTGATTTGCAACGCGGATATATGCCGGATTGCGACGAAATCGTGCTTGGCGTCAACGGCGTTGAGTTTAAAACGGACAAAACAACCGCAGACTTAATTAATGTCAAAATCATTTCATACAACGATATACAACTTTGCAAAAAGTCAGACAAGCATAGTATAAACGGCGTTGATTCCGACAATATAGTCGAAATCACAACAGCCACGCAAACATACTATATACCGATTAAAAACCCATACGATTTTATCAACGAGCTATACAAAAAACTCAACACCTGCAACCAATAGCGTTGCATCCAATCACTGTATTAGAGCGGTAAATCCGATTTCAAAAAAACTATCCCAATTAAAACTCAAGAAATCGCAACCGCTTTAATATATCTCCCGCAAGGTGTGTCGGTCCTCAACTCAGCCGGCACACCCCACAGGAGCATATTAAAAGTCAAAAACGAAATAGTACACGAAAATCAAAAGCAAGCTTCGACAAAAGTGGAAAAAGTTATATTTATAAAATTAATTCAGGAAATTATAAAAAATATAAACTAACCTCCCGAAATTGTTCGACATTTGTTTTAGACGGATTAAGGGAAGCTTATAGTACAAAAATTGTTTTATACCGTTTTGTTCAAACGATATATTATCCACACCAAGTTTTAAATACACCGGCAAAAATATATGAATTATGTCAGTGGTTATCTAAAGCAGTTTGATTATGGGTGATTTGAATGAAAAACACAGTAAGAAAAGTATTTGTTTGCATTGTGGCAGTCGCTATCGTTGCAGCAATATCATGTATTATCGCAATGCCGAATGTTAATGTCGTTTATGAATACAACGGAAGCGTATATACTCAAAACAGCAAAAGCATTATAAGACACGAGATTGAATTGCCCGAATACAGTGAAATAAGCAATATAGCGGTAGCGGACAACGGCATGTACTGCCACGCAAAACGGGGAGAAATTGGCTACTTCCTTTTTGTATCGAAGAAAAATGCAATAACAGAAATTCGTGAGGGAAAGCATTATTCATCAAAAATAGACAACGCGGTTGTTTGCAACGGCGTATATCAGGCAAGCTACAGCTATTGCGATTCCGAAAATGGCGACGAAAAAACAGTTTTGCTAAAGGTTGATTTTAAAAACAGGCAATTGTCGTATGACAAATATCCCGAAAATCTGTCATCTTATAATTATGTAACCGATGGAAAAAGCCTTTTCGGCAGTGACGGCACGAGTATTCTCAAATACAGCGACGGAAAATACACCACCCTTGCAACGGGAACCTCGGCTGTGGGAATTTATGACAATTCGTTGATTTTTGAAAACGATAATGAATTGTATCAACTCGATTTATCAACGAATGAGGTCAACAAGTGCGATTTTAATTTGAATATAAATGATTACCGTACAGTCGATTATGAATCGAATGTATGCTTTGTAAAAAATTATTGCATTGGGTGCAAAGTCAGTTTTTCAAAATATTCCGGCGGAAATTCATTGTTTACGCACACTTCGATACAAAGCCTAAAACATAAAGTTTCATTTATACTTTTAGGCAGTGTCGGCAAGGTATATGAAAACATACAAATAATGCAATAAAAGTTCTTACAAAAAAGTACAGCGATATTCTGAATTTTGCCAACACCTATGACAGCAAGGACAGAATTACATCAACTACATATGCAGGTAAAACAACAAATTACACCTATGATTCCAATGGTCAGCTTGTTTCGGCAAATGATGATACCTATGCTTATGACAGCAGAGGAAACATCACAAGCAAAACGGAGTCGGGCACAACTACCACTTTCACCTACAATACAGACGGTTGGAAAGACTTGCTTGTAAAGGTTAATGACGATGATTTAACCTATGACGCAAACGGTAATGTCCTCACCTACGGTGACAAAAAATTCACTTGGACTTACGGCAGAACACTTGCAGGTATAACCGACGGTGATAACACATATTCATACACCTACGATGAAAACGGAATACGCACAAGCAAGAGCGTAAACGGTGTTACAACATACTACAATACCGACAACGGCGTTATTCTGTCGCAGACAGACGGCGAAAACACTTGGTATTTCCAGTATGATACTAATGGTTCACCATTAGGTTTTGTACTCAACGGTACACAATATTTCTACATTACCAATCAAATGGGTGATGTGCTTGCAATTACCGACACAAACGGCGATAATGTAGGCAATTATGAATACGACGCTTGGGGTAAAGTTTTAACCGCCGACACAGACATTGCAAAACAAAACCCACTTCGTTACCGTGGCTACTACTACGATAACGAAACAGGCTACTATTACTTGCAGTCGAGATACTACGATAGCAATACATGTAGGTTTATTAATGCAGACAATTATTGCAACACTGGAACTGGCACTGTTGCTTCTTTAAACATGTATGCTTATTGCGACAATGAACCACTGAATAGTAATGATTATAATGGTGAATTCAAAAAATCAAAACATGAGGATATTGCCTACGATGTTGCAAAACAATGCGGATTTTCTTCAAGTGTAGCTAAATCAATCGCAAAAAACTGCAGAGCTTTAGATGATGTTTATCCATCAACTGCCTACGCAAAAAACTTCATGCGCCATTATGAGGAACGCATATGGCAGTATTATCATTTCAATGGATATAAAAGCGGAAATAAAGATACACGTGTGGAATACGCAAATTCATGGTTGAATAGAGCTATAAATTACTACAAAAAAGGTAAAAGAAAAGATGCTTATAAATGGTTGGGTTATGCTCTGCATTGCCTACAAGATCGTGAGGCACATGGCCAAATTGGTCGTGGCGAAGTGATACCTGAACATATTTTTTCACGTAAAGGCGAAAAAAATAGGACTAAAGCTGATACCGCGATAGGTTACGAATGGACTAATAGCAAAAGGAACGCATTAAAGTATGTACCATTCAGTCATAAGCGAGTAAATGCGGCAAAGAAAATTACTAGAGATTATTTATTGAAATTCAAAAGGAGTATATAACATGAAAAGAAATACATTTGTTAGTACCCTATTCTTAGTCATTTATTTTATACTTAATTGTACTATACCCTTATTTGGAGATGATACAACAAAACTCATTTTGATGTATATAATATGTCCAATACTCTGTATATGGTATCTTGTTAAGAACAAAAGAGCACATCTCATTGTATTATCAATTTACGAGCTAATTTTCAGCATTTTTAATGTTCTATTTGGATTGTCCATATTTGCAAAGTCGTTGTTATATATAGCAAAAACAGAATTATGGAATTATTTAAACAGTTATTTTATATCTCTTGATATCATAGGACTTCCCATTTGGTTGCAACCGGTTCTGTTCATTTTCATAACCATAATTATATTTTTATTTGTAAAATGGCAACAGTCAAAAAACTCAAGTTCTGTATAAATAGTTAAATGAAACAATGTTTGTATTTTTTGTATATAATAAAATTTAAACTAATTGTTTTCGTCCACTTTTATACAAACCTTTTCTAAAAGAAGAAATAACCTTGTCAAAATCATATACTTAGATACGGCAAGAAATGCTGCGTACAATATTTCTGACTCTGCTGAGAGAGAAAGAGCATTGCGTGAAATAGCAAGCCTAAGGTAAGCACCATTTTTAACCACTGATCTGCGTATTATTGGTGCACAAAATACCTCTGTCACGCTATCGTGATTACATTTCCGATAGCGTGACGGGTTGCCGTTACTTGAGTCGAAATACTTTGAGAACAGTATTTGCAAATTGGTTAATTCAGGTATTACACAATACTCCCGAATTTCAAAAAAATATTTCTGCAATTATCACTCTCTTTGTCTATCTAACGCTAAACTTGTCAAAGCAACTCTGCACCAACACCAAACAGTTCACTGTATAGTGCAAACAAATAATTTAACTAAGTTCCTCGAACAATGCAACAAGCGTTCAAATATTAACAGCTTGTTGCATATTTTACATAAGGATTTCAGCAATCACATTTTTAATCTATAAAATTATAATAAAAATTGATGTCTATATGTAAAATTCAACAGACTTCATAGAACAGGAGATGAATTTATGCCAGATAGTTATCACTCCGGGCCATTTGTTTTTATTAAGGTTTCGGAAAGCAATGGAATTTATTATTATAACATTGTCCATTCCAGTGGAAGACATTGGGATTATAGTCACCCATTTACTTCTGTACATGAAATGGATGACTATGCTAATTCCTTTAAGTAACGAATCGGCACTGCATTGTCGGTTGACTTACTAAATGATGTTAGCCAAAACAGAAAACAAAACATTACTATTAACTACAACAAATCTGTAATTAGAATAATTATTAGAGGTTGAATATGAAAAATAAAGAAAATAATATTGAGACAAAACAAAAACACAAAAATATAAACTCAATTTCATTATGGATTACAGTAATTTTAAGTTTAATCGCATTTGTACTGTTCGGCATTAGTTATTATCACGAGAGTACAATATCTCTTAGTATAGCAATTATCATTATTTGCATTTTAGGAATACTTGCTTCGATATGGTTACTTGCGTCAACTATTTGCGATATGCTAAGGACATTGATTAATGAATACAAAACAAATAACAATTTGTATTTTGGTGCGTTATCAATTTTTCTTGTGTCAGCTTTAATTGCAATTTTGATAGAAAGTTTCGGAAATACTTTTGCCAAAGAAAACTATGAAGTATATCACTCCATAGCGAGTGCATTTTTGTCAGCAGTTCCCGGTTGGTTTGCATTGATGGGCGTTTATTATACTGCCACCATTCAAGAAAAAAGGAGAAGTGAAGATTTCATAATTTCAAATACGCCTTATCCACTAATTGAATTTTCAGCCGAAAAAGATTTGAAAAATGGGAAAAAGAAAACTGCCACTATAAAAGTAAGCAATCTTGCTGACAATATACTTATTCCTATATCTATCTGTGGAAAAAAATTAGATTATAAACCTGTAACAAAAAGCACTTTTAGAGAATTTGAGGATTTAGAATTTTCCTCTTTTGAAAACAATCAAGAACCATTATTTATTTTTGAAGATATAACCGGCAGAAGATACACCACAAAGCTACACATAAATGATGCATTAAATGAACAACCACTTGAAAAATATATAATTATTGAAAATGAAAAGCCTATTCTTGATGAAAAAGAAGTTACTATTTGTAAAGAAGGTGATTTACACTAACTCATTTCCATTCTCCCAACCCCAAGCAAAGCCTTTGTAAGTTTTAATCCAACTTTCAAGGCTTTGTATTTTTATTTCACCAATATTGTGAGCGACCATACCGTTGCCAATATAGATACCGACATGACCGTATTGGCTTGATGAATAGCCGTAAACCGTTGCGCCGACAGGGATTTGAGAAAAGTCACTTGATACTGCCCACATATCTGCAGCACATAAAGCACAGTGAGCAGAACCTCTTGAACCTGTAACAGCTTGGTATACATCTGCAACCCAAGCCTGACAGTAACCAGAATGGGCAGAAATACCGTATTTTGCCGAATTTGTCGCTACTGCAACGATTTTCTTCTGCGTGTCATTGACCGTTTCATTTGAAAAGTCAAGGCCTTTAATGTCAATACTGCCACCACCCGATACTCCACCGATGTTGTAAATAAGCGATGCCCAAAGTTTGTTGTTTTTGTCACTCATCAATTCGGCTAAATATTTCTTTTGCGTATCATTAAACGAGTAAGAATTAGCCATATCATCGGCAGTCTTGCCGGATAAGGTTATTACAAGATATTTCTTTTCAACTTGCTCTGTTGTTTTGATTTTATTCCCCTGCTCATCGGTTGATTCTTTCGTTACCGTTTCTGTACGTGATTCAACAGACTTTGATATGCCGTTCATATCCCAAAAGATTGATGATAAAATTGCCTTTTTGTTTTCGTCAACAGTTGCAATTTCCATAGGGTTGTTTTCATCGGTAGTAGTCTTAATTGCATAAATAGATAGTACATCTTTCCAATTAGAGCGACTGCCGATTACTTCTACTCCGTCAAAACTGCCCGATGATTTAATTTCGTCAATCTTGTCATCAAATTCATTGTTGATTTGCTGAATTACAGAAGTTATGTTCATACCGCTTTGTGATGTTTCGCTTGAAAAGAATATGCCGTAAAATAATGAACATAAGGCAGCTACAAGGCATATTAAAATGATTATGACAACAGATACCCAACCGCCTGCAATAATCGCATTAACAAGTGCCTTTGTTCCTGCATTAATTGCTTTGACTGCTGTAACTGTTGCCTTGGCGTCAGCTTTAATTGTTGTAGCTGTTGCTTTTGCAGTGGCTTTCGCTGCTTGTGCTATCTTTTGTGAGGCTTTTAAAGTAGCTTGTGCGGTTTTCTGTGCCGCTTTAGCCGTTTGCTGGGTTCTTGTCTTTCTTCGATATACTCGGCGAGTTTGTCTGCAAGAGTAACCGAAAGTTCGTCCGTATCTCTCCAACCTAAAGCTGTTGTTAAATCACCTTTCGGGTCACAGTCGATAAGCAAAACTTTCTTGCCCTCATTTGCAAGACCAACTCCAAAATTTAAGGCGGTTGTAGTTTTTCCTACACCGCCTTTTTGATTGCATATTGCAATTACTTTTGTTTGTTTCGTTAAAAACACCTCCGCTTTAGTTCTATATACAAAAAAGCCTGCCGATTTTAACCGACAGGCTTTTAACTATATACAGATGTTTGGTTGCTAATAAAGGATAACTGAATATTATCTATATATGGAGGAAGTTATCGTGGGGACTATTAACAGTGCTATTATTGTATTTATATCAGGAAGCAATTGTGTAGGTAAAACAACAATCGCACGAAACATTTTACAAAATCATCCTGAATTTATTGTTATTCAAAATGTTGACATTCTGCGAGAAATAGTAAGAAGTACATATAATGAATTTGATTTGTATAACGGGAATTTTACACTATTAAATAAATCCGCTTCAGAGCTAACTTATGATAAATTACTATTGCAAACTGAAATATTATTACCTTCTATTATATCAACTTGCAAACGATTAAAAAATAAACAAATATCAGCAATAATTGAAGGCATTGATATATGTTATGAAAGCTTATTTAAAAACGATGAATTTCAGCAATTTACAAAAGAATACAAGAATATTATTTTTGTAAATCTGTTTTTAAGCGATAGAAATGAACATTACAAAAGAATTGCAAATCGTAACGTCGATAGCATTACAAAGGAAAAACAATTAAAAAATTTTGAAAATATTAGAAATACTAATGATATTATGAATTCGGTTGTAAATAAACTCAATAAGCAATCAAAATCATCTAACGAGTTAATAATTAACATAGACACTTTGATGACTGATTCTAAAATGCAAAGTAATATTGACAGAATTACATCCATAATAGAAACTAAATTTTGATTTCATGTGGCGTTTTTGCGTTATACCAAGCATCATCAAATTTTTTTAACAACTTCTTTCCCAACACAGAATTGACATCTGTAATATAAAATTCACTTCCTGTAAGATGTTCAGGCAAACCATTATTATCTTTAATTATAGGTGAAAATACAATTTGATTATCTACTCTCAAAATGGCCTCGCATTCTCTGTTTGAATCATAAAATCTACAAGTATTATAATAATTTTCACCACACTTTTCTTTTGCTTTGCATATACAAATTTTTAAATCATTTTCAAAATTGTATTTGTCTTTTTGTGCTTTTTTCAATGTTTCAGATTTTGAATATGGATTTAAAAATAAACATTTGAAATCGAAACCATTATTTATTTTTCTTTGTAAATCATTAAAAAACCAATTGTTAGAATTGCCAATTGAAAACAATTTACTGTTTTTTCTTCCCCATATCCAAAGGTGCTTATCTGCTTCTTGTAATAAAATTTCATAGAAAGAATTTGTTTCAAAAGCATTATATTTATCTGATGCAAACTGTATTATTTTGCTATTGTTTATCATTTTAAAATTATGTTTTTGAAATGATGAAATCAAATCGTTATCTTTATAGTGGCTTTTATCAAAAGCTACATTTTGGTATTTAAAATCCAAATAGCCAACACCTAAATCCTTAAAAAATGAATAAACAGCATTTTCCCATGTTAAAACATGTTCTAATTCTTTAAGTAAGCACAAGGCTCTTCTTTTATAGGATTTACTATTATTATATATTTTATTCAATTCTTGAATCACATTATTTACATCATTTTCATTTTTATCTCCTGAATTAGTCCCTGATATATTTATAGCTGTAACAAGTAAATCAAGGCCTTCATTCTTTAGATATTTATATAAGCCGCTTTTCGTACTAAGAATCAATGGTACACCTGCCGATATGCTTTCCAAACCAACCAATCCAAATCCTTCAGACAATGAGAGCATCATAGAAACAGACTTAGATCTTAATTCATTAAATAGACAAACTCTGTCATTCATATAAGGTAAAACATATATATTGGTGTATGAATTTGTTTCATCATTTGAAATAGTTATTATTTCGTTTTCTTTATCGTTGATTAAGTTATCTGACTCATCCACTCCTATTAGTGTTAATGTTGGTAATTCTGTGTTACACTTTTTAGAGAATTTTGAAAAGGAGCGAACTACCAAATGATTTTGCTTAATAATATCATTGTCGCTTTCAATTCTACCAAATGATATTGCACTAAAAGTGTTTTGTGGTTCAATTATAGGTTCAATTTTTGATAAGCCAGGTAGAAATTCAAACACTTTAGCTTTTCCACCCGTTTTTGTGTTTCTATCTTTTGCTGATTCGAATAATTTTGGCCCTACCGCAAATATGTAATCTGCATTATTAAACAAAATTTCTTGTTCTTCAGTTTTAGCTTTTGCTGTTTTTGAATCCTTTCTTGGTTTGTATGTTTCATTGTAATCCATGTGATTAAACAATATCAAGCTTCCTTTTTTTATTGCATTTTTATAATTTAACGCCCAATTACCAGTTTTTATATCATGTCCTACCCAAAAAAGATCTTCACTTTTGCACACTGCTAAGCATGACTCTAACAACGATGTTTGTGTATCTATAATATCATCTATAGTACTATTGATTAGCGTAATATTATGATCTTTTGCTTCTTTAATATTTTTCTGTGTTGCATCTACACATAAACATATTATTTTTTGGGTGTTATTATCACCCAACGCTAATAAAAAATCATAGTTAATTGAATTAATGCCACCATATTTGGCACCCCATCCATCACATATAAAAACAAAATATTTCGTAATCTTACTTCCTTTCTCAAAAATCAATAATATTCAGTTATCCTTTATTATCAATATAAATTAAGATTTAATTTTCAATAATATAGATAGCATATTGAAGTCTAAGTGTCTACATAAGATGCCAAATTATCGAAAAATATGACATAATTATCGAAAATTGGGCAAAAATATGAAATTTTTATCGACTTTTAGTTTATTAGCAATCATAATAAAATCAGGTATATTTGGAGGTTTTATTATGATTGATATAGAAAAAGAAGCAAATAATTACATTGCGGTTTGCAGTGATTTAAAAGGCCTGAGTGCATTAACGATAAAGGCATACAAAATTGATTTAAAGCAGTTTTGCTCATATATGCAAGATAAGGATTGCTTTAGTAAAAATGAATTAAACAAATACATCAACTCACTTCATCAGCACGACAAACCTAAGACTGCGAAACGAAAAATTGCTTGCGTAAAAGCGTTTTACAGATATATGGAAATCGAGGACATTATTGAAATCAATCCATTTCACAAAATTACATTAAAATATAAAGAACCGATTACTCTGCCGAAAACTATTCCGATTGAGAACATAAAAAGTATTTTGAAATTTGCTTATTCACAGCTTGACAATACCAAAAGCAGTTATCAATACAAAACGGCACTAAGAAATGTTATAATTATTGAACTGCTGTTTTCTACCGGAATGAGAGTATCAGAAATCAGCAATCTAAAAACAAAAAGCCTTGACCTCAACAGCAACACAATTTACATTTACGGCAAGGGTTCAAAGGAACGCATAATGTGTATTGCTAATGTTAAAGTATCAAGACTTTTGAGTGAATATATTAAAATTTGTGATTGCGACAGCGATTATGTTTTCATTAATAAATTAGGAAACAGGTATTCGGAGCAATCTATAAGAAATATGATAAGTGATTATGCAAAAAGGAGCGGTGTAGATTTACATATTACTCCTCATATGTTTAGGCATACTTTTGCTACGGCACTTATGGATGAGAATGTCAACATAAGATATATTCAACAGCTTCTCGGTCACAGTTCGATTACGACTACTCAAATTTACACCCACATCAGCACAAATAAAATTCGTCATATTCTTGAGGAAAATCATCCGAGAAACAAGATGAAGTTATAACACTCCCCTATTGCCTGTTAACGGTATTTTTGCTTGACGCAAAAAATACTTCGCAGAAGGTAAATTTGCGTAAATTTACGCAAATCTTTACGCAACTTCTACGCAAAATGGGCTGAAAAGTTATGATATTTTGCGATAAAACACGGCAAGTAAGAAATTCCATAAAAATAGCAAAAACCCGCTAAAACAGTGCGTTTTAACGGGTTATGATAGGTTATGAAATTTTATTTGAAACTTCGATTAGCCGTTTGATTGAATTGCAAAAAAGATTTCAAATTTGGCTTAAATTCGGCGTGTCCGCAACATTCAATTCATCGGCCGCCTCAATTTTGACTTTATGTACTTTGAAAGAAGAATGAATATGCCTTAAATTTATTGCCTCAAAATTCATTTTGTCACATAATCTTATCATAAACTATTAATGCATTTCGCAATATCTTCAAACTAATTTATTTTCAAAATATTCATCCAACCTCTTCTTGCATAAAGGAAACGCTGAATAACTACAGTCTGAATATTTTTACGAACAATACAAAACAAAAGATAATTTTTAATTGGTATGAATCTAAAGCCTTCTCTTGAAAGGATTTTATCATCAACAACTGCATATCTTTCAGGCATAACGGTTAAAGATTTAACTGTATCTTCAACAAAATCAAGAAGATTAAATGCAGCTTGTTTATTTTTTAATTCATTTGAAATATATGAAACTGTATTTTGTAAATCTTTTTGTGCCGGGTCGGTTACAACAATTTTATACATCAGGCATTTAATCCCTTTCTCAAATCATTTATGACATTATCAAAAGGTTTTGTGTTGCCTGTTTTCTCTGCCTGCAATCCTTCATTTAATAGACTGTACAATTCAAATTTGCCGCAAAGCTTTTCGTACGCTTCAATACTGAGAACAGCGAGGTCACCTTTACCATTTTTTGTAATAAATACAGGTTCTGAATATTCGTGACAAAACTGTGAAATTTCATTGTAGCTGTTTCTTAAATCAGCACTTGGTCTGATTGTCGGCATAAACTCACCTCCATCATTATTGTATTCAAGTTATATCAAAATATTGATATATGGTCAACATTACTGTTTACTTTTATTGACAGATAAGTTAAGATAGAATATAGCAAAAATAACAAATAAGAACTTGGAGACTAACAATGGAATTTATTAAAAAAGAAAAAATAGTTGAGTTATCTAATCCCGGCGTTATTTCACGGCAACTTTTAAATCCCGATAATTCATCAAGCAAGCGTATAACAATTACAGAAGTTCATCTTGAATCGGGAGCATGCCAGAAAAGACACACTCATAATCTTTCAGAACAGGTATGGTATGCGACAAAGGGCTTTGGGAAAATTCTGCTTGCCAACAACAAGGAAATAGAATTTAGATCCGGAGATGTAGTAAGATTTGATAGCGAAGAAATACATGGGCTATTAAATGTTGGCGACACCGAATTTGTTTATATATCTGTAACAGCACCACCGATTCACTTTGGTTATGCTTACAACAGAAAGTAATTATTTGAGACCATATGGAACTTCAACGAAGAATGTAAAACAAAAAGTGCCCGAAAGCCCCTAATATAGGGAGTTTCAAGCGATATTTATTTGTTTTCGAGAAACAAACTGTTTAGTGTTTTTATTTTTTCATTCACTTCTATATTCTATAGCCTGAGCTTCATCGCTACAGTAATCAGCAACATAACTTAGTTTATATTTTTTTAATCAGTCCGATTTATAAATCTAATTCTTTTGAAAGCAAACATATTTCAATCATCTAAAAATTCTTTAAGTGATTTTACATCTTTAACTACATATGTTGCGCCGGCATTTTTAAGCTCATCAAAGGTGCCATATCCATATTCTACGCCGATTGAGTCAATGCCTGCTGATTGAGCTCCAATCATATCTTCTGCCCTATCTCCGACCATAATCACACTTGATTTATCTATGATATTACACTCACTAAGTGCATATTCGATAACTTCCGCTTTTTTTGAGCGAGTAGTATCCATATTTGAACCTGCGATGAAATCAAAATATTTTTCAAGGTCAAAATGCTCCATAATTCTGTCAGTAAATGGCTGGGGCTTAGAGGTGGCAACAATAAGAGTTTTTCCGTTTTCTTTAAGATTTTGAAGCAAGTTGGTTATACCGCAATAAACTTCGTTTTCAAGCAAACCTTTTGTGCTGAAATACTCTCGATAATATTTTACTGCCTGCAAAGATTTTTCCTTATCAAAACCGAAAAATTTTTCAAACGATTCGTGAAGCGGAGGACCTAAAAACTTTCTCAAAAGCGTCATATCATAATCATTGATATCGTACTTTTTAAGCGCATAAATGATAGAGTTAATAATTCCCTGCGATGAATCGGTGAGTGTTCCGTCAAGGTCAAAAAGAATGGTTGAATATTTTTTCATAAAACACCTCTGTTGTAATTATTTGCAAAAAAAGAGCATCTCTTTCGAGATGCTCTTAAATGTTTAATTAGCCGTTGATTTGAAATGCAAAAAAGATTTCAAATTTGGCTAAAGCCGGTGTTTCCGCATCATTGATTTAATCGGCTGCCTCAAGTTTCTTCTTATCAATATTGGTATTTTAAAAAAAGCCTCATTTTTTATTGCCACAAAACTTATTTTGCCACATAATATTCCCATAAACTATCACAATATCTCAAAATATATATTTCTAGCATTTTCTATCTTTTTACCATTATGATAGTATGTATCAGGCTGTTCTACTTTTGTCACTTTGAATTTTATTGTTGAATTATTCAAAAATACTTCCCTATTATTGTCACTCCAATCTGCTAACCAATGACTCTCATTAACAACATAATGTTCAGATTGAATTATATCAAGCGGAAGTTTTTCTTTTAATAAATAAAATGTACCCTTAACATTTGTGAACTCACTAGTGATTTCCCCTATACAAATATGTTCAAAAATCTCTTTTTTCTTCACACAAAATTCTTGGCTAATTTTTTCCCAGTCATTAGAAGCTATCTTTTCTAAAGAAAAATTATTTTCAATATATTTTTTCAAATTATCTAAATCAGATTTCAAATACTTTTCATCAGATCCAAGAAGTAAGGCTTTAGAGCCACTAATAACACCTTTCATTTGTTCAACAGAAAATTCAGGAAGTATAATCGGAAACGCTTTTTGCTTTAACACCCAAGCAGCACCCATTTCATTTAAGCAGATTTCACTTTTATAATAATTGTCTGATAAAACAAACAAAACTGTCAAGTCTAATAAATTAAATTGGCTTTTCAAATAGTCAAAAATATTTTCCCCAAGCGGAATCCCATATTCAGGAAAGGAAGAACAGAAGATCTGTGTTTCTCTTAAACCTATTTTTTCTAGTAAATCTACAATTGCTTCAACATATCTAATATCTTTTGAAGAATGACTAATAAATATTGCTTTTCTTTTTTCATTAATATTATTTGCGTTACAACAACTATCCATATTAATCTCCATTAGCCTAATTTGTATCTATATTATAACAAACTTATATGAAAATGTCACTAATTACTTACCTAATAATAAATAAAATCCTGAGAAATATTTCTCAGGATTAAAATATTTATAAATAACGCATTATGATACTAATCCAAGCAAGTCCTCACCTTTCATTTTTTCCATATTAGATTTATTTTCTAATATATGAGTATAGGATAATGTTGTACTGTAATTTGCATGTCCCATAATTTTTTGAACAAAGTACGGCTCCATCTTTTTTTCAAAACATCTTGTTGCAAAAGTATGTCTGAATGCGTGAGGATATATATTATCAATAAATCTTGGCTCTCGCCCTTCTTGTTGAGCATTATACCCTTCAATAGCACGCATATTTTTAACTATAATCTGTGTGGTATGCGCTAAAGCATATCTTGTTAAGGGAGAGCCATATTTTGTAGTAAAAACTAAATCCCCAAATTCTTCTTTTGCTCTCCATCTCTTCCCCATTTTGCTTTTACAAATACTTTGCTTATCTCTCCAATCTTTAAAAAGCTGTTCTACATTGCTAAAGAATGGAATAGTTCTAAAACCTGATATTGTTTTAGGTGAAGTTATCTCTTCATATTTTATCCCATCTATATAAGCAGTTGACATAGAGCGTTTAATATAAATTTCTTTTTTATAGAAATCTATATCACTCCATCTCAATGCAGAAAACTCCCCTATTCTCATTCCGGTAAGCATCAAAATCATATATGGCTCGTAATAGAATGTTCCTTCAATCTGAGATATAAACAAATCCTGTTCCCAATGTTCGAGAACTCTTCGTTCTGCAATAGGTTTGGCATCTTTTACACGCACGCCAAGACAAACATTATGTTGCATAATCTTATTAGCAATTGCAGCATCTATACATTGTTTAATTGCACTTAATGCTTCCTCCAATGTTCTTTGAACATATCCTTTGGCTATAAGTTCATTAGTTGCCTGTTGAATATCTAATTGAGATAAATGCTCAAGTTTTTTCTCACCAAGAATAGATAAATATGTATTCTTGATTTTTGCATCATATTTTTTAGCACACATTTCATTTTTCAGTTGAGGAGCTTTACACTTCTCAAACCACTCATTATACCAAGATAACAATGTTTCATTCGGTCTAATATTATATTCATCTCTTAATACCTTCGCTTTTTCTTCATCAAATATCTTTCTCAAAGCAGTCAAACTTTTATTACAAATATCTATCGTCTTTCCGTTTATTTGAGCTCTTGCCTCATACCTTCCGTCTTTTCTTTGATGAAAACCTTTACCTATTTCCTTTCCTTTTAAATCTTTGCCCATAAAGAATTACCTCATTTCTTAAAATTTGAAATATCGATATTACACTCACAATGATAATCATTATTTCAAATCTTTCAATTATGCGATTATATATCAATCTGATATTTTGCACATTTGACTAAATATTCATCAAAAAGTTCTTTATTTACATATAGTCTATTCCCTACTCTAACTGTAAATTTGCTTTCAGGTCTTTTTAATATTTCTCTTGTTTTTGTCATACCCCAACCGGTATACTCACAAACTTCCTTAATACTTAATAATACTTTTTCCATTAACATTGACACCTTCTTATCCATTAATTATTTTCATATATATATTACATCTATAAAGATTTATCTTGAAGTCCTACACTTATGGCAAGAGCTTTATCTATACAGTTAATATGCGTATCACTTAAATGACCTATATATGAATCTAATCGCTTTTTATCAATAGTCCGTATTTGTTCAAGAAGAACAACCGATGGTGCTTCAAGACCGCTTTCGGTATTAACAAAATAATGCGTGGGCAGTTTTGCTTTTACTCCGACTTTACTTGTAATTGATGCAACAATAACAGTAGGACTGTATTTGTTGCCTACATTGTTTTGAATAATAAGTACAGGTCTGTATCCTTTTTGTTCGGAGCCTATTCCTCTGCCTAAATCAGCATAGAAAATATCTCCTCTTAGAATTTTTCCTTTCATAAATAAACCTCCTTCATAGACTTTGTCTATGTAAGAAACAGCCGACAGAATTAATCCATCAGCTGTTATATATGAAAGCAATTCTATTTGTCCTCAACACCCCGAATTGCAAATAAGGAATCATTAAACGGCTGATTGCTAATCAGCTCCACAGGAATTTCACCTCTCCGAGTTCCTCCGAGCCACCCTCATTGCCTGCGACGGTTTTATCACGCTCGGACTGTGACTGGGTGGGAGTATCATTATACCTATTGTCTGTCATTGCCAAATCGGTAGCAATCCGACTTTTATAATAATTATTGTTCGCTCGGCATAGTGCGTCTTGGCGTAATTATTAAGGTGGCTTGTGATTTTCACAACAATAGGAATGTATTTAATGACTGACTTATTCAGTTGTATGAAAGTAAGTCCTTTCATAAACTTCAACTTGTTCGGGGTGTTTTGTTCGGGGTATTATTCAAAATTTTTCAAAAACTTTTTTCGGGCAGTCATTACAGACTCATAAATCGTTGATACTGCTTTGTTTTCCTCCTTTGCTATTTCTCTGTATGTAAGGCGTTCTGAATAGTGTTTTAAGAATCTTCTTTTCGGAACAGGTGCTAAAGTTGATAACACAAATTCAATTTTGGTTTTCAATTCAGAATTGTTTAGGATTTCATTAATGGTATCTGTTTCGTATCTCATTAAAGCATCTGCTTCAATTCTTTTTGATTTCCTTATTTCTCGCATATAGTGTTTAGATTCATTTCGGTTATAGGTTTTATTTATTTCTAAATATTCTTGCCATTCGCAATCATTGAAAATCTCGTTGAAATTGTTTTTTAGTTCGGGCAGTATTTCAAATAACTTGTCCTTATCTAAATCACTTACACATATCAAAACTGATTTTTCTTTCATTTCATATTCTTGAGAAATATCATATATTTCACAAATTTTCTTCATATTTTTAACCTCTGATTTTTGAATTGTCTTGAATTTCAAAAATTCAGAGCTTATGGATATTTTGCTGTATATTCCTGCCAAAAAAAACTGACATAAAAAAACAAAGGATACACAACAGTTAAAATAACCATTGTATATCCTTTAAATTAAGATATAACATCTACAAAATTTATATTCATTTCAATAAATACTTAATGGAAAAACTAATTATAAATGACTGGCATAACCAATTTAAAAACTCACTTGGCATAGACTGACTAAAATTAACTGCATGTTGCAATTTGGGAAACTTTTTTTCATAATTTCCAATCATTACATCCTCTACATCCATATCAAGTGACCCCATTAAAACAGGCTTCCAAGTAAACTTATAATTAATCTTATTCAAATAATTTAAATATGGAATAATATCAATTTGTTTACAACTTTTAAATATTTTATTATATAAATTTAAGCAAAATATAGCTTCTGGTACAATATTGTATTTAATTACCCTTTTAAAAAGCATATCTATATCAAAATCATTGGAATTAATCAATACTGCTAAATCCAAAACATGCTGTATTGGAGTTTGAAGACCCATTTGCGTTTTACCATAAAAGACATGATGTTTAAGTAAGTGTCGAAACAGAATACACAAATTATCATGTAATTCTAGAGTTCTTATATTTTTATATGTCTCAAATGGAACGGAGTTGTCAAATAATATTTTTGTATCAAATTTTGTTGGAGAATTTATAAAATGTGCATTTGTAATATTTAAATTACTATGAATATCTATAGATATATTTTTTTTGGAATTAATCATCATTAATGTTTGTGTATTGTTCATATAGTATTCAGGAATCATTTTCATATTTATTATCGGATTATCATACATAGTTTTTAATTCAATATGATATCCCAATTCTCTCAATCCATTATACATTTTCTTTGCATTAATACTAGAAACCAAAATATCAATATCATCAAAGCTTCTGTCAATTAAACCATAATATTTATTTTTTAAAAAGACACCTTTTAAACCTATTATAGGAACATCGAGACAATCAAACAAATTCAATTCATCAAGAATTTTTTCACTTAATATTCTTTGTTTTGATAATAACAAGTTTCTTTTTTGTACTATTTCAAAGCTATCATCAAAGGGAACTGCTGCTAAATTCTGATTTTTATTTAAATATACATCATATAGTTCTTTATCATATGAATTTTTTATATTTTCAATCAAATTCTTTATATCATTTATTATACACATAAAATTCTTTCCTTTTCAAAATATGTTTTATATTAGCCTATGTTCTTTACTATATATTTTTCCTTTGATAGCCTCGGTATAATAGAACATAAACATTCTACTCCACTATTTTCATCGTTTTTACCACCAAATGGTTGTGTATCAAGTCTAGTAGCTGGACCATAATTCACACAAACTGTCAAACTCTCACAATAAGATACAAAATTATTAACCACAGTATTTGACTCAGTATAAATAGCTGTGTTTATCGAACTACGACTATAATATTCTTTTTTGATATCTTCAAAGCCATTTACAATATGTACACATAAAATTGGTCCATACATTTCATCTGTAGATGAAACATTACCATTTTTATTAAACAAAATAGTTGGCTTTAGAATATTATTTACAAACTCCCCTCCATAAAGTACTTCATAACCATTATTTTTTAATTTTTTTAATACTTTTTTTAAGGATTCTTTTTGATCCCGATCGTATATAGGACCAACAACCGTATCATTATTTAATGGATTTCCATATTTCAATTTCTTAATTTTTTCTACTAAAATATTAACTAAAGTATTACTAATTTTTTTATTTATAAAAACATTTTTTAATCCAACACATCTCATACCAGATTGATCAAACGCATTACTAATTAAAATATCACCTAATTTATTTAAATCATAATAATCTTCAATATATGCCATAGCATTTGATCCAGTTTCATAAATTCCAGGGATATTAGGAAACCTATCCTTAAGTAATTTAGCCACGCGACTTGTACCAGTGAACATAATATAATCAAACGAAATTTTTGTAAAAATCTTTTCTATAATTTTGTCCTCAAAATTCAAACAAAAAATACTATTCTTCGTTATTTTTAAATAATTATTATTGATAATTTGAAAAAATAAATTGCTACAATTAAAAACTTTAGGGGAGGGTTTAAAAATGAACTTGTTTTGAGTAATTATAGAAGGAATTAATTTATGCACAAATGAACTATAAGGAGAACTGAATGTTGTAATTGCTAAAACTGTTCCTATTGGCATTAAAGAAATATCACTTACTCCAGAAAAATTACTTTCTTGAATAAATGTAGGATTATTAATTTTTGTTATATAACTAATAGCCTCTTTAAACTGTATTATACAACGCTCAATTTCAGAAAAACAATATTTTATTGGTTTTCCAGTTTCTTTAGTTTGTGCAACAGCTAATTTTTCTTTTGAAAAGTTAATATCTCTAATACAGTTCTTGAAAAACTCCATTAACATGGTATTATAATTCACTTTTTCGTAAATAATCACTTTAGTATCTAATTGTTTTAATCCTATTATATCTTTAATAATCATTACTTTGTTCCTTATTATTTTTAGCGAAAAATTCTTTTATTTGACAAGGCTTTATTTGAGGTCTTTCTTCTATAGCAGAAGGTGAATCAATGATAACTCTAATAAATAAAATTTCACCTGCATCTATCTTTAACACTTCATCTAATTCGTTTATATCACTTACTGTATAAACTCGTTTATACCCTATAGCAGATGCAATGTTTTCAATGTTTAGATTATATGTAAGAGTTGGCTGTGCACCTGTAGACTCATACTTACCATCATCTAACACTATATGAACAAATTTATTAGGAGAATAGTTAGCTATGGTAGCAATAGATTCTAGCCTCATTAAAAATGCTCCATCGCCATCTATAACAATAACTTTATCATCTTTATTATACAGTGCATACCCTAAAGCAATACTAGAAATACACCCCATACTACCAAACATATAGAAATTTTCTTTTCTATGACAAACATTATACAAAATACGGCTAATATATCCATTAGTAGAAAAAAGTTTTGTTTTGCTATCAATATTTTCCACAATTGTCTTTATTGCATCTCTTTTTGATAGTTTATTTTTGTATTTTTCGATGACATTCTCTCTCTTTTGTGCATAAAAAGTATTTTTATCTATAAGAATACTTGAAATATTATTACGATTATTATTCAGCCATTGTTTACAGTTATCAAAACACTCATTCAAATATAGATACTTTATATTTAATAAATCTAAAATTGGCTCTGTAATTTCGCCCATTATTTTATGTTGTTCTTCATCATTTAAATCAAATTTTCCTCTCCAAGAAATTATAAACAATATAGGTATATTATACACCATATTTAATGAAGTTAAAGGATCTAACAGATTACACAATCCTGAATTTTGACACATAACCACTGGCGATTTGTTATTTAACGCTATTCCACTTGCTATAGACAGTGCTTCACCTTCATTATTAACAACCATATATTGCTCAGGATATTTTGACAATAAATACCTTGTTAGTTCTTTAAAATTAGAACACGGAACACACAAAAAAGGACCATATCCATTACATATCAACTCATCAATAAATTCACTCGCACTATACATAATTACACCATATACTTATTCTCTAAAACTAAGTATTCATCTAGATTAACCAAATCAAAAATTTGCTGTACATCGCAGATGTCTTTTCTTACAACTTCTGGCGTTCGATTAAACTGTATTTTTTTAGATACCCTTTCCATTGCCTCAATACTTGCTCTCAGCATGTAATTCCCCCAAATTACTATACCAATACCTATTTCAGAGTATATTTTAGGGTTAGTATTATCATAGGTTGTAGGAGAAATTATAACTGGCAGTCTTTTATCCCAACGCTTCATAAATTCAGATATCTCACCGATATTATTCCTTTTACTATGTATAAATATAGCATCTGCCCCTGCATCTGCATACTTATCAGCTCGCCTAAGAGCCTCATCTAAACCATTATTTGTTATCAGCGCTTCAGTTCTAGCTATAATTCCGATAGGATTTTCAAAGTCTTTTTGAACCTCTTTCATTGCTAATATTTTATTTACAAAAACATCGGAATCAATTAATAATTGAGTATTATTTACATATGAATTCATTTTTGGATACATCTTATCTTCAATACAAAGTGCACTTATTCCAATTTTATTTGCCTCTTTAACACACAATCTAGCATTATTAAAATTTCCATATCCTGAATCTATATCTAAAACAACTGGAATATTTATGTTTTTAGTAATGGTATTAGCAACATTAAAAATATCTGTATAACTTGCTTCATTATTATCTCTAAATCCTAATGAAGCAGAAATTGTCAATCCACTTCCCCATATTCCATGAAATCCAGCATTTTCAACAATTTTTGCACTTATTGCATTATGAGCTTCCATAATATATTCTGTTTCATTTGAATTTATTAAATTAAAAAAGTCGTTTTTTTTCATTTTTTATCTACTTCCAATAAACTTTTTACTATAATATTTTGAACCCACATTCTATTCTCAGCTTGTTTAAATATAATAGAATTATTATTTTCGATAACATCTCTAGTTATTTCATAATTGATATGCATTGGCATATCATGCATAATTTTAACTTTGGGATTAAAACTAAAAACTTTATCATTAACTTGATAAGGAAGCATTGAATTTAATAATGGTTTAGTATCACCATTAACCCAATTTTCAAAAAATTCCATATCAACCCAAGTATCAGTATAAACAACATCAGAATTTCTTACAGCAAATTCCATGTCTTGTGTTATTAATAAATCAATCGGTAATTCTTCTTTTTTTAAGAATTTCTCAACTTCTTGACAGTTAGGTGTGACAAAAATCAATTTAAATCCTAGTTTATAAGATGCAAATATTAAATCCCTGCTTACATTATTTAAATTTCCAATAAAAGACAAAGTAACATTTTCGATATCATTAAACTCTTCATAAATTGTAAACAAATCAGCAAGAATTTGGCACGGATGATACATATTACAGCATCCATTAATTACTGGAACTGAAGAATATTTCATTATTGTTTCAAGATCTTCATTTTTTAACATTCTTGCAACTATGATATCCACATTACTTGATATATATCTAATTTCATCTTTTAAATCAGATAATCCTATGTTAGTTGTTTTACTATCAACATATATAGAATATCCTCCTAATAATGAAAAACCTGCTTCAAAAGATATCCTAGTACGAGTAGAAGTTTTTTCGAAAAGTAAAAGCATTCTCTTACCTTTTAATAATGAAAGATCTTTCTCAAAATTAGTTTTATATGAATTCGTTTTTTCAATAATTTCAAGTATTTCTTTTTTTGATAAATCTTTTATAGACATTAATTTTTTATTCATAAGCTCACCTTAAATCTAGTTTATTATTAATTGTTTCGGCTAGTCGAAGTTTTTCATGTTCAACATTAAAATTAAAAGCATCATTTAAAATATTCCATTGTTGCATTCTGTATTTATCACCAAAAATATTATGATTTAAATTATGTATAATCAGTATTTCTTTATTTACTTTATATTTATTAAATAAATTGATAGCAGACATTATTCCCATAACATCATTATAATTTAAAGTAATGCCTATTATATTATCTATTAAGTCCTCATCCTGCAATATTTTAAAAACATTACCACCAATTATATCGCCTCCGCATTCACAAACACAAACATCACACATATTTGATTTTGCTGAAACCAATACTTCATTTATTGCAAACTTAACATTATCATAACTTGTATAAGATGAAATAACTCCAGCTGAAGATAAATCAGCAATATACTTACTCCCCGCATCTTTATGTTCTAAGATATCTTCCATACATCCTGTGCCAGATATTTTGATTCCAGCAACATTCAACTGAAAATTTTCTGTTAATTGTTTAATCAAAGTAATAGCAGTTGTTGTTTTACCTGTCTCACCAGATGTTCCACACACTAAAACCAAAGGAATATTAACATCTTTAAAATGTTGTTCATGTTTTTTATAATAATTTAAAGTGTTTAATTTTTCACCTTCATAATATAACAATCCACAACACTCCAGCCTTGTTGGACTACCCTTATATATTGGACTTTCATCACATATACCTACAATACCTCCATTTGTTAAAAGGGTAAAATACTTAAAACTCGAATCAACAGTTTCTAGGTGACCACATAAGTTTTGTGCAGAATATCGTGATCCAAATGCTGCAATAATATAATCGTTTTTATAAATTCTCATGGATCTACCATTAATGTTTTCCACAAAATTATATGAACCGTTATTATCTAAAACCCTAAAAACTCCAAGATCAAATTCTGCAATATTATCAGATTTTACAATTATTCTATCATCATATCTCTCAAGAAGATTTCTTAATCTTTCATCTCTAACATTTGATGCAATTACCTTTATGTTATAATCATTCAAATTCATCACTATATCTCCATTCTATTATATATTTCATAAATAATTTTATTAGTTATTTCCTCTATTGATTTTGAAGCATCAATATAAACTACATTTCTTTTTTTGCTAAAAAGATATTTATATTTATTTTTTACTACATTTAATAGTTCAGGATTTTCTTCCTCGTCAACATAATCTCCTCGCAACTTAAGTCGATTTACAGCTTTATTCACATCAATATCAAAAAAGAAATATAAATCAGGTTCATTAATTAGTTCAAAAATATGATTTGCCAATGTCATATCTTTTACACCATATGCTAATCCATATGCTTGGTAACATATAGCATGTCTATCACACAGTATTATGTCATAATTTTTATACTTTTCATTAAAATTCATATAATGTGATGCAAAATCTACCGCGACACTTATTCTTATAAGTTCCGGAGACAAAACTCGATAAAATTCAAATTTATTATCATATATTTTTTTTGATAATTCTGAAAAAACCGATATTGAATTTAGTTTTATTTTCGATTTGCATACTGAATAATTCTTTTTTAACTTTTCATATATATTATCAATTACTGTAGTTTTTCCTGACCCATCAATCCCACAAAATGCAAAATACATTTAAATAACTCCTAATAGTAAATTAATTGATTTGTTTTTTAAATTTTCCTCAAAAATCTTTATAATATCAAGACTTTCCTCTTTTGTTTTTCCTAACCAATTACTATATGAGGATTTATTATATCGTTCAATATTCTCTAATACAATTGAATAATCAATTGTATCAATATGTTCACTTATATTAGCAATAATTATTTCTTTTAATTCGAATGGATTTTTATTTATTTTAAAATTCCAATACTTTTGTATAGAAAAGATATCTATTAACACTTTTTCGTCATTTTTATTATTCAAAGGTAACTTTTGTTCAATAAAGTATTGTTTTAGTTTAATATTATTTTTAATTGTTCCATACCCGATATACGGATAGTCAGGAAAACCATATGCATATAATTTATCATTTTTTTTAATTAGAACAACTTTATCTCCAGAATTATATTCAACATTACTATCTAAAAGATTATGAAATAAAAGCGTCGTTTTACCTGCTCCTTTTTTACCAACAATAACCTTGCCATTTTCTGAAGAAATAAATGAAGCTGCATGTAAGACAATACCTCCGTTTTCTACAATTAGTTTATAAACTAACCCTCTAAAAAACTCTATCAATACAATCTTTGATAAATCCGATATATACAACTCATATTTATCTTCATTGATTTTTACTACTGTTTTTAAATTTATAAAATCATATATACTTTTTTTCTCATCATATACAGCTTTCAAATCAAATTCCTTGGCTTTACTATTCTTTACTTCAACGATTTTACCGTAGCAATTACTCTCGTCTTTGTACTGACTAACATTCACCAAAATCTTTTTTTTAGAATCATTAAAATCCTCATTTTTTTCTTCAAATAAAAATGCTGTTTCTAAAAACCGTTTTGCATATTCAAAGTTTTTTTTGCAACTTTCTTCAATTATTACCCCAATTGAAACATTTGCATATTGCAATATATAATTCATATATTCCTTACCTCGCTTTAAAAATATAAATATTTAATAATTTTGGTATAAATTATTATTCTATAGTTTTTCATTTGCCTCTAATCACAAAGTTTGCTTTGTATACATGCTACAATTAATAGCATTGAAGTAATTATTAAACCCATACCAAAAGAATACGCTATAATAAAATTCTTATACAAAAAAAACAAAACAATTAATAAAAAAATCAATGACAAAATTACAGAAAAATATTTATATACCTTTTTCTCTTTAATTGATAGCTTTTTTCTTTTATTATCAATAGGCGCAAAAATCCAAATCAATATTGTAAAAACAATCAATATACCTAAAAACAACATATGACAAGAATTTTGTTCTAAGTATTGAATTATGAATAATGATAATATTATTAAAACAATTGAACTAATGAGACAATAAATATATTTGCTGGCATGTAAGCCACCTGTATATTTTCTCAAAATGAAAAAAGTTATAAATAAACATACGCATTCTTTTAACATTCCAAAAAATATACCAATTAAAATTGTAATAAAAATATTAATAATTCCATGAGTCACTACTTTAGCAGCATATTCATATAATTCTTCATCATCTTTACTAATATTTTGATTCTTTGATAAATACAAAGATAGTTTTTTATAAAACATATCCATTATTTAAATAATTTGAATTTTTCTACTGGTTTCGGTTCTTTTGGTTCATTAATAAGAAAACAACTTGCCGAATTAGCGTTAATTGCTAAAACAATTGTTAAGCAGCAAACGATTGCTGGTGAGATTTTTTTCAAAAGATTTTTTATTTTTTTCATAATACATCACTCCTTATTGGGATTTTAACATATTATTAATTGCTTTTGTATAAAATAGAAAAAACGATATAGAATTTAGCAAAAACGATAATTTTATAGATATTTTTCTGTTTTTTATAATGTAATAGTATATTTATTTTGAAATATTACATATTTTTAATTTATAAGTGTATATTACACTTATACTTTGTTAACAATGGAAATCACTCTTGTTAGTATAAAAATGAGGTGATAATTTATGTATATCGATTTTGAATCTTTGGGAAAACGAATTGCACAAAGAAGAATGGCGCTAGGTTATAAACAAAACGAATTAGCAGAGATGGCAGATTTATCAAATAACTATTTATCTAATATTGAAAACGGTCATTCTATACCAAGTTTAACTACATTTGCTAACCTATGTGTACAATTGGAAACTACTCCAGATATGTTTCTCTTAGGCACGATAAAAACTAATGATATTCCTCAAAGTATAATTGATAATTTAAAATTATGTAATGACAAATCTTTATCTCTTATTAGTGATATAATTCAATGTGTATTAAATCAACAAAAGTAAAATAGTGACAAATCACCTCCAATAATGTATAATTAAGTAATTGGAGGGGATTGTTAATGATTGAACTATTAATATGTGATGATAATCCTGAAATAACAAAACAAATAAAGGAACTTATCTCTATTTTTGAAAAGAAATATAGAATAAAGTTTCAAATTGACATAAAGAATTCAGGGGATTTCATATTAAAAGACAATAAATCTTATGACATAGCTATTATTGATATTGAAATGCCTGGAATTAATGGATTAAGATTATCGGAAAAACTAAAAGAATTAAATTCTGATACTATTGTAATTGTATTAACTTCTTTTCAAAACTACTTGGACAGTGCAATGAGAATACATGTTTTTAGATACTTATCAAAGCCAATCGATAAAAACCGCTTTTATTCTAATCTAAAAGAAGCCGTTGAAGAATATCGCCTTATTAGTAAAACAATAACCATAACTAATAATGATGAAGTTCATTTGATAAAAACAAAAGATATTTTATATATTGAAAATCAAAAATATGGATCCATTATTTATACTAATAGAGGGGATTTTTATACAAATATAAAACCTAAAGAATTACGTCAAAAGATTGATCAAAATGAATGCTTTGTATTTTCTCATAATAGTATTTTAATTAATTTGCAGAATGTAATTGATTTTAATAAAACAACTATAGTTTTAAGAAAAGGTAATTGCGAAACTATTTCTACTTATATCTCCCAAAGAAAGTACACTACTTTCAAAAAAGCATTTTTTGATTTTGCAGGAGGTTTAAAATGACAACAATATGCTTTTTACTTACATATATTTTTGAGCAATTTGTTTCATACATATATCTTAGTAAAAAATTAACTCAAAAAGTGTCAAATAAACAATTACTTTTATCGTATATAATATCTTTTATTATTCAGTTTGCAATAAATTTTACTAATATTCCATACTTAAATCTATTAAGTTTCCTTATCTGCAATTTTGCAATAGCATATATATGCTATTATTCATCAATTAAACAGGTGCTTTTCAATGTATTGCTATTAGAAAGTTTAATGATAGTTACGGAATTAATCATCATATATTTAGCTACATTATTATTTAAAATTGATTTGAAAAATTACTCCACAAATCCATATATATTTACATTAGAAACAATAGGAACAAAAACTCTTTACTTTGTATTTGCTTATATAGCTTCAAAAATTTCTTTAAAGGAAAAGGAAAACACAATTGATAAAGATTACTCATATTTACTTTTTTTTCTTCCATTAACATCAGTAGTATTAATTATGACACTTGTATATGTATCTATTAATCTTGATTTAGATCAAATAGCAAACATTCTTTTTATGATAATTTCTTCTCTACTTCTCATAATTAACATTATTGTATTTTTAGTACACGAAAAAATCATATCAACATTAACTAAAAACACAGAGCTTCAACTCGAAAAACAAAAAGAAGAAATAAATCAAGAGTATTATCTTGAATTAGAAAGGCAATATGACTCATCAAATATTTTGATACATGATATAAAAAGATGTTTGCTAAATATTAGGGAATTATCAAATTCAAACGAAAATTACAAAATCATAGAATATGTTGACTCAATATATGAAGGATATGAAATCAAATCACTTAAACAATATAGTAATAATAAATTAGTAAATGTTATAGTAAGTAGATATGCTCAGCTATGTAATGATAATAATATTAACCTAATAGTTGATATTAGGAATATTGATTTCTCATTTATTACAGATAGTGATTTAACGGCATTGTTAGATAATTTGCTTGAAAATGCTTATGAAGCTGCAAAATCATCAGAAAAAAAACAAATTGAACTTAATATTGACAATCGTAATGAAAAATATATTTTATTTGACATAATGAATTCATCCGATACGGAGCCAAAAACAATTGGTGATTTTTACGTATCTACAAAAAAAAACAAAAATCTGCATGGTATAGGACTTAAAAGCATTTCAAGAATTGTTAAAAGATACTCTGGAAATCTTGATTCTAATTACAATAATAGCAAAAAAATTTTTCAGACTTCTATATTGCTAAAAACTACTTCTGAATAATACTAACAACGCAGTCTTTTCAAGACTGCGTTGTTATACATTGATTTGATAACTATAATTAGGATTATAAAGTTATATTATTATTTACTAATATAGATTATTGCCATTCTCCCAACCCCAAGCAAAGCCTTTGAAATCTTTTACCCAGCTTTCGAGGGATTGTACTTTAACTGTTCCCGATAGGTTGTGTATAACTTTGCCGTTACCGATATAGATGCCGACATGACCGTAGGGGTTGGAGGCATAACCATAAACTGTGGCTCCCACAGGTATCTTACTCCAATCACTTGATACTGCCCACATATCAGCGGCACATAACGCACAATGAGCTGAGCCTCGTGAGCCTGTAACAGCTTGGTAAACATCAGCCACCCACGCTTGACAATAGCCGGAGCCTGCTGAAATACCATAGCTTTGATAGTTTGTCGCAACGGCTACGATTTTCTTTTGAGTATCGTTTACCGTTTCATCACCGAAGTCTATTGAGCCAATGTCAATTTTGCTTGTGTTGTTACCAACATTGAATATGATTGACGCCCATAGCCTATCGTTCTTTTCACTCATAAGCTCGTCAAGGTACTTATTTTGCTCATCATCAAAGTAATATTGACTTGCTACTTCACTTGCCGTTTTGCCTAATATGGTAATTGTTAATACCTTAATTTTTGTTTCAACAACGGTTATAATTTCGTTACCGTGTTCGTCGGTAGATTTTACTTCCTCAGTTTTGGTACGTTCCTCCGATTTGGTATCAATAATGTTCATATCCCAAAAGATATTTAGCAGTATTGATTTTTTGTTTTCGTCAATGGTCGCTATCTCCATAGGATTATCCTTATCGGTAGTAACCTTGACTGCATATACTGCGAGAATATCTTTCCAATTCGCCTTGATGCCGTTTATCTCAACCTCGTCATAATTTCCTTTTGACTTGATTTCATCAATTTTGGAGTCATATTCATTATTGATTTCCTGAATTACGCTTGAGATATTCATTCCCGTTTCCGATGTTTCAGTTGAAAAGAATATACCGTAAAACGAGCTCGCAAGAGCCGCAAAAAGACACAAAAGAATAATTACCACAACAGATACCCAACCGCCTGCAATAACGGCAGATACAAGGCTTTTAGCCGCCGTGTATGCCGCTTTAAGTGCTTTGCTCAAGAACTTAATAAGAAGTTGAATAAATCTTTTTGTTTCCTTTGCAGTTTGCTTTAACCGTTCTGCTGCCTTGCGTGATTTTTCAGCCGTTTTAGTTACTGCAATAGCATTTGTTTCTGCTGATTTCTTAACCGCTTTTGCGGAGGCTTTTTCTGTTGCTTTTTTTGATGCCTTTTGTGTTGCCTTAACGGTTTGTGCGTTTCCTGTTTTGATGGTGTTATTAGCCTGTTTTGGCGGATTATTTACAGGAGGTTTCGGTGTTTCTGCTTGTGAGCTGAAGGTAACATCTGCATTGACAGTATTTTGCGTTTCCTTAACTGTGCGTTCTGCCTGCTGTGCTTTCCTGCGAGCCTTAACATCTTCAAGTGTCATTTTTGTGGTTTCAATATTTTTCTTTGTTTCCTCAACACTTTTTCTGCCCTTGCGGTTAAATTCATAGACGGCGTAATCTGCGCCGTCTTTTGATTTTTCCTGCACCTTTTCAACTGCGTACTGTTCAGGAGAGTTTGAGTTAGTTTGCTCGATGGCATTATTGATTTTTTCTTTTGTACGAACACCGACATCTTTTATTTTTTCGTTTACAATGCCTATGTTCTCCGAGGTCTTAATAACGGTTTCAGCCGTTTGCTTAATCTTTATGTTTGACATAAAACCACCTCATTAATCAACGAGCTTTGCCACAACAACAAATCTTCCGTTGTCCTGTGAATACTCACAAGTTGATAAGGTAATGAGCTTATCTCCGTATTTTGCATCAATGCCTGTGTCATAAAGAGATAGAGCCTTGCATTTTTCAATGTATGCTCTGTAATCATCTTCTGTGCTTGCATTTACGAAGTTATAATATTCAAAACTGTTGCTTTCGTAGGCCACAGTTTTGAAAACGGCAATAACCTCATACTCTCTATGCTCTAAAGTTGTATCTATGACAATGATTTTATGCTTTTCATAGAAATGTTTACTCTTGTAACTAGTTAGCTCGTTAAACATTGATTTGTTTTGCATATTGTGTCCGTAGATTACAATATTGTCCGATTGCATATCGCAATACTCCTGCATATACGGAACACCGAAACGAGAGTATTCCTTGTTGAAATTGTGATTTAAATAATAGTTAGGATTGTCTTTTGAACGCATTACAGGATAGTTGATATTTGTCCCCTCTATCTTTATCCAAGCCATAAAATCACTGTTTTGCCCATATAAATCCGAGTATATACCAAGTGAGTATATATCGTTTGAGTTATCGTCAACAATGTCCTGTATTTCTTCAAAATTGTTCATTTGTTTTTTATCCTCAATATTTTGAGTGAGTAAAAAATATGTGCTGACCGCAAAAATTGCAGTCAGCACGATAAGGGCAAAAACGCATAATTTCTTTTTCATTTCTTCTACCTCCTGAGAAAAACCGAGTGAGGCTGTTAAGCCTCACCCGGTTTAGTGGTCATTAATTTGTAAAGTTCTGTGTTTTTAGGAAACTCATTAACATACGGCACAAAATGTCCACCGATTTTCATTAAGCCGTGTCCTGCCTGAACATTTGTAAAGAACTCTGTTTGATTATCCGAAATGTTAAGGAGCTTTGAAAGGTCAAGCCTATCACTTCCGTTTTGATTAAGCATAACGGTAAATTCGGAGTTTGCAAGCATTGTTCTTGCCGTGTTGCTTTGAAGCATATCTCCAACATTCTGCGTAATACCTGTTGCGAAGGCTCCGTACTTTCTAACTCGTTTCCATACTCTGTAAAGGAAATCAGACGTGTATTTCTGTGCAAAAAGCAGATAAATTTCATCAATGAAAATGTATGTTGTTCTGCCTTTTGTTCTGTTAGATGTAATTCGGTTGAAAATGTTATCAAGCACTACAAGCATACCTACAGGAAGTAGCTGCTCTCCTAGGTCAAGAATATCATAACAGATAAGGCGATTGTTAATATCAACATTGGTCGGTTGAGCGAATGTATTAAGTGAGCCGTCTGTGAAAAGCTCAAGAGCAAGAGCAAGTTCCTGTGCCTCTGTTTCAGGTTGATTTAATAATTCCTCTCTAAAATCCTTTAATGTCGGTGGTGTAATCTTATACCCACTCTTAATGTAATTTGCATAAACATTGCGGCAACAGCGGTCAATGATAGACTTATCTTTTGGCCCAACTGTGCCGCCGATAAGCTGCTCGCAAAGTGACATAATAAATTCTGACTTTGTGGCAATAGGGTTTTTATCGTCCTCATAGTTTTTGTTCATATCCATTGCGTTGATATGATTTTCGGAATTTGATGAGATATTGACAACCTCGCCGCCGAGAGCATTAACAAGTAAGTTGTACTCTCGTTCAGGATCGATTATTAGCACATCTGCATTAGGATTAGCAAGTATAATCGAGGTTGCATCCTCCTTAACGAAGAATGATTTACCTCCGCCGGAAACACCGAGAACGATACAGTTGCCGTTAAGCAGTTGGTTACGATTAACAAAAATCATATTACCGCTTATTGTGTTTTGTCCGTAATATGTTCCGTGAGCGTGTCTTACTTCCTGAGCGTTGAATGGCATAAATGCCGCAAGTGATTCTGTAGTTAAAGCTCTAAAACAGTTAATGCGTCTAACACCGAATGGCAATACAGTATTAAGTCCATCAAGTTGCTGATAACGGAGTATAGCAAACTGTGCCGTACTGCCGTTTGATACCATTGAAAATACTGTATCGGTAACATTGTCAAGCTCCTGCTTTGTGTCGACGGTAATTACCATAGTGATTAAGGTGCTGTAAAGTCTTTGGTCACGATTTCGCATATCGTTTTTGACTTCAAGAATTTCAGCCTCACGCTGTTCAAGGTCATAGTTTGTAGCACCGTAATTTTGATTTTGCACCTGTTTTCTGTTGTAGTTTGCTTTTTCAGTTTGAATACCGAGCAGCACCTTGTCAACCTCTTTGGTAGCCTCGTCCGTAGGTGTAGGAAGGAAATCAACGGAAAGCATAAGATTTCTGTTGATTGATGTCAGCTCTGCGATTGTATCATCACTTACAAATGTTCCGTAATTGCGTAGGAAAACCACTCTGCAATACTTGTCATTGATTTTCATATAATCGTTTTCAAAGTCCATTGAATCAGGGCAGATAAAGTCCCTAATATCACAACCTTGATTTTGGAGCAGTTCAAAGTCAAGGTTGTAGTTTTGTTCATCTCCGGAACGGTAGAAATTGTGAAAAATACGCAATCTTTCCTCTGCATTAACAGGCAGGCATTTACTGTCAATTCTTGAAAGCCTTGCAGTAAGGTCATTGCCGACACGATTGAAAAATGCTCTTGCGTCATCAATACTCTTTTTACTTACTGTTACAGTAAAGTATTTATCCTGCACTATGCAATTTGATAAAGCCGCTTTGTCAAGGAGCATATCGTTATACTCCTTACGGTAGTTATCAAGTCCGTCATATTCATAGTGAAGAAGAATAGATTTCTCAAATTCTGCTCTGTCAAGCTGATGATTGTTAAT